>JGI24159J19872_10003620_pt1 | contig 19335 bp, 18 predicted proteins | sample Ectturendosymbi4_FD_19872 | JGI IMG/M metagenome (IMG submission 19872) | reverse complement strand
CGCAGGACAGGAAATAGATTTTAAGTCAAGCTGTTGAACTTCTTTCAAAAATGTTTCAACATCACTCAGAACTGCAATAAACTGTGTCGAGGAAACAGGTATGCTCAAAAAGTGACAACTCGGTTGTGACTCGAACGTAAAACGTAACAAGTTGTAAAGACTCGAAACAAACTGTTTTTCAGCTGCAAATAAAGTTTTCGGCGATGCTGGGCTCAGGGAGGTTGCGATGGCAACGGACAGGGGCCGATAAAAAGATCAAAAAGCACACAACACAGACGAATAAATTTTTAAAATATCAGCACAGACCTCTTGGAAACCTGTCGAAGTCATCATTTAGAAAGCAACATGTGAAGCGAAATGACTTTGCAACAGAAGAAGACTTCTCAGTTCTACGGCAGTTCAAAGAGAATAGCGCCAGGGGGAGATTTCGTTGCTAAAGCAGTATTTCTTCCAACTTACGTTCCAGCTCTGTGCCAGTAACTTCCGAGTAAAGGGGGTGTGTGCACCCAACGTCATCTGTCACTAATAGCAACCACTTTGCTTTGCGGGGTCACTTGCGCCGCAAGCGGCGAGATCCGAGCGGAGTTCGATGTGAACTTTAATCGCGAAAACAACAAAAACGAATTTTGAACTTAACGGAATAAGACAACTGATGAACCCTCTTCTCAGTTGGTCGGTACTTGGAAAGCAGTGGCCACGCACATTGTATGGCGTGGTCTTGCACGTCTCGTTAAACCTTACTCGCAATATACGAAACAAGAACTCAGTGAACGAAGCAAGAAATTTTTCAATAAAAACCCCCTCGAAAAGGGGGTTGCACATACGGGAAAGCACCTCGATCGCATGGCAGATTAATCTCAACGACAACGTAAAATAGAAAAGAAATGGTGGAAACACGAAAATGACGCTGGGGCGAATAAACACATCGCAACACATTTAAACACATCGCAACACGGAACTATAGGATGGCATTTTGATAATTGCTCACACGTAGAAGTGGGTTTGATGCAGGAGAGGCAACACCCGAGGTTTTACGCTTTGCTCGTCTTTGACTGACCGCGGTTTTTATTTAAGTATTAGGAAGGGAGCTCCTTGTTTGGGAAATATTTCTAACAGGGGCTCGAACAAAAGAAGCCGGAAATACTTTGTCATTTTAAGCTGCATAAGAAGAAAGCAAAGCTTGGCCAAGAAAAAGTAGGTCGGGGTAAATTTACGGCATGAGCCACGCCACACAACGAAAGGTATTTTTGTTGAACAAATCCATTCCTAAGCAAATAAACTGTCAGCGCCACCAACTTTGCAGCAACTCCACCGAACTAGTGGATGGAACGGAACTGAGTTTCCGCAGATCACTGTTGTTGGACAACAAGCTTATAAAGAAAAAAGAAAACTTCCTAAATTAAATCAAAACGACACACTTTTTAAAATCAGTGAAGCTTATCCCGAAATTCTGTTTAAAAAATCCAAATAAATATTCCAAAAATTTGAGTGTCACGAGTTTTTCAAACACCTAAAAACAACTCGCCGTTGAAAATCTGCAAAACTGTAGCAAAATCATGGGAATTTCGGTTCACAATAACGTACAGCAGTTTGAGATAACAAGAATGCAATTTTGCATGACATCATCACGTTGTGACGTCACTAGCCGTGCTTGAAAAGACAAAATGAGCATTTGCAACAACATCGAGGTACGTAAGATGGGAGTGGACCGAGATACATCTTCGTCAATTGCGCCAGTAAAAAGAAATGAAAAGTAAGATGAATCAGCCACAAGAGCGCGCAAGGAAAAACTCGACTTCACCCTTGTTCCCCTCCCATGACGAGGGCGATGCATCGGAAGTTCCTTCGAAGCGATGCAAGACGAACCGATTTCAATTATGTCGTCATCGCCCGTTACGTAAAAGCTCTTGGCATTTTGCCAAACTCGACCTTACTCGGTCGGCGTCCACGAGTTCCCCAATTTGTGATACAGAAGATTGTCCACGGCCACCTCGATCCCTACCCCGCTGTCCGGTTCCGAGTAAGTCCGCGTCGCCGTCTCCCCGGATCCTTTCGGCGACAGCTTATTTGTTTTTTCAGGAATGAACGTAAAAATGTCGTCGTCTTTAAACTCGATCGCGTTGTCACGTGACGCCGCCGCGAGCGCGGTGTTGACGTATTCCGGCGCGTCGGGTGACGTCATGTTGTCCGTTGCCACGTTTTCCAGCAAGTCGTAGTTGGGGTTGGCGACGGCGCATGACGTCTTCCTCTTCACCTCGTCATCGTCCGACTGCATCCCCGAGTCGCGTTTCTCCGACGCGCAACTCTCGCCGCTCTGCGACGAGTGTCGCGCGGACAGGCCGTCGGCCCTGACCGGGGCCAACGGGACGCCAGTGTTCTCGTACTCCACTTCACCCCCACTCATGGGTACTTCGTAGCCGTCTTCATCAACAGGAGGTTTCAGTGTAGCACCTGCAACGCCAGTGTGGAAGCTGATCAAGCGGTAATAAAACGCGCTGGAACTTAGAGGTTATTTTCACATTGAGTCATGCTATTTTTTGACAAAAATGTCAGCCGGTTTCATGAGGTTCGCGTTTGCAGTCTTACAATGTTGCTTGGAACCTGTCGTGAACGAACAAACTACACCTGTGCTCTAAAATCAAGACTCTGTTTTTCGTTGCCCCTAATTCTGCAGGAAGGCTACGAGGAACAAAGTCAAGGAAACAGCTGCTGTTGTAATAGGAAGTCATGGAAATAGCAACATTAGAAGGCTAGCAGACAGACAGCAAAACATGCTTCAAATATGCAAAGAGACTGGGATATTAGTTGCGGGGGTTTCACTGTACGTGAAAAGTTAATTAATCAGAAGCTACATATGAAGATCAACAAGGCCAATTAAAAATGTGCTTAATGTGCAGGATGATGTACTAGTCGCGGCTCCAGAGCTCCAATCCACTGCAGCAACTTGAACCTTCGCTTGAAGTACTATATTTCTCAAGATCAAGACTTGGCAGGTGTTACCTGTGTGTTACATTCCCTTTCGACAACACACAACTAGGATTTCTCATTTGCTCCATTACAGGCAGAAACAACCCCCAGCAGGACTGATCCAGCCAGTAAGGTTAGGGGGGGCGCTTTCAGTAATATTTCTTAGTCCAGTCTAGTCATTACCGCTTCACTACTGTAAGAGAGATGAAGTACACTTCACAACACTGCTGNGACAAAACAATGGATGGAAAAATGGCCTTATATCGCCAATGCTCTTTTCCGAATCGCACAAATTCATGGTAGGCAAAGCTACTTACGTAGGCTTCAGGAGGGCGATCGCCCCAATTACCCCTCTGTATCTGCCCATGCCCCAGGGACCTTGAAACCACGACTTTTCGCGCTGCAGTTCATGCAAACGACGGCATGCGATCTTGTCCCGGATGTAAGATTAATATGCTGCGTCATGCTGACGCAAGCTGAACGTGATGTGAAAACTTGGTCAGAATGGAACAAACCAATTCTCAAGCTTTCTCAGCATAGCTTGACCGCAATGCAGACCAACGTGTTTATCGAATATATAACAAAAGAGCAAAAACTACGAGTACCGATTAAGAGCGATTCATGATGAAAATTGCGCGCGTTCTCTGTTTGACGTGATTATATACTTGTGACGTCACAATCACAAAACTAACCAGCTGGAAGGAAGGCTGCCTCGTATTCCGGGTTGGACAGCGAGGAAGGGTTGGGAGAGTTCATGTCAAATATATTGACTGGCGGCACCAAAGCGAACGGTGAAGGCGGAAATTCACTCGTATCCAGGTACTCTGCAGTAAAAAATATCCTGTAGGTATTTTCAGTCAGTGTCAACAAAAGACAGCAATCCATGAACATTGCAGATTGCCGGCCAAGATATAATGCCTCTCGGGTTTTACGTCTTTTCAGCGAATCAAAGCAATTGCGAACTTCTCTGTGACGGAACAAAGGTTTGGTTCGCCCAAAGGCATCGGCCAGTTTTAACCTGTGCATGCACAACCGTCCATCAATCGCTTTAAAGTCACCACCGATGCGGTGGATCAGGCGCTACATCGTATATTATACAAACACATCAAAGATTAAGTAACAAAAACTTGCTGCCCGTGACTCTAAGGCTTGACAGTGATCAAACGTTTGCAACAGAAAGCCAAAATATCGCGTTTCTTTCGCAATTGAATAGGATGGATTGACTCGCAGCACTTCAAACAGCACGTTGAGGCGGATCGGTCTTCAAACGAGACAGCTCTTCTCGAAAAGCAATCACAGCGAACAGAGCTGGAGGCGAATTGCACGAGAATGACTTTTATCGCGGCTGGATTATGCACAGCCATGGATTTTCGAGATTAATTTGCTGAAAGAGGACAAGCGCGTTTGAGCGACATATGTTAACAGATGTTGAACGACGTTTTGTGGTCGGGAACAGCGAATGAAGCGATAATAACAAGGATGACCAAACGACAGCACACGGGCGGTTAACTACAGAACTGCAAACAAACTGTCGGAATTACATACGGAAGTTTGGTTACCGTGGTTACCACTAATAAAGCAAAATCACGCTGATAAATCAACAGCATAACAGGGTACACACGCATGCAGTTTGAAAAAGCATTTTTTCAAACTGGGTTAGCAGACAGTTACTTGCAGACGGTCAATCAAAACATCAAGTTGCGGAGCTATTCACTGAACTGCTGCACACAGTTGTCGTGTTGCCCGCAAATGTGTCGCGCAGTGGNTCTCTGCACGCCTTTAANANAGCAACTGGCAAAAGCTCGAAGCTGACAACAAGCTTTGCATTCTCGTCGCTTTCTGCTCAAGCGTCAGGTTNTGCTGCTTTGGAACAAACGGTCATGACGCAAAACCCAGCTTGTGGCGAACAACGAGTAACACGTTCAGATGGGGGGATGCTGACGCAAAGAGACCAGAACCGTCGCCAGAAAGTTTTCAACAAGGGGGATTTACGTTGGTTTAGGGGGACTTACTATTTTGAAATTCCACCGATTTATAGTGTTTCATAATTCAATTTGGGGGATTGGAGCTTTGTTTGTGGGGGCTAAGCCTCAAAAGCCCCCTGTGGTGACGGGACTGAACGACACATTGTGCCTTTGCTAAAGTCAGGGGAGTTTGGAAACTGTTTGTTGTTGACCATCATCGACATTTGAACAAAAACAGGAAGTGAATTTCTGCTGAACGACCAGTATCGCTTCAACGCAAGGCGCGATATATTCGCTCTGGACTTTCAGGAAAATGGAAAAAAATGCAGTGACCGACAACACCTTTTTAGGACCTCACGAAACATGCAGCTTCCCATATGGCTGATAACGAACGTACAGGTTATCCCATGCAAACGAAAAATGCAATGATTACGGTTGTTGAAAAAAAAACGAACAAAATAGCACCATTGGGAGAAGTGCACAACTTCACGATTGCTAATATGCACAAATCGAATTTGTTGCTTGTCGGACATTTTGCCATTGCTTCAACTGCAATTTATTTTTGACAGCAAAATCTTCTTCAGAATAAAATTTCCCTGATTCGCTTCAACTATCAATCGAATTCTGCGCTCCCTGCAGGGTTAAAGGAATCTCGTTGCACAAAAAATCAATAACAGCTCTAATGTGTCATTTATTTCAAGAAATGGCAGCAGACACAAACACAGTGAAGCAAATCCAGTCGGAATCCTAGACGATGCAGTTTCAATTCAGCAGAAGCATTTTGTTAATAAAAAAGCTCAGAGGAATCAAACAAGATCGACAGTTGATTGTTCGCGTGTCAGTTGCGCACTGCATCCCACGATTGTTTCGTCATAACCGCTCATTGCAACATAATCCGAACACAAAAACAATCATTCACGTCGAGTCACGTGAGCTGGGTCACCAATCACGTGGCCGGCTCGCTCGCAAGCAGCAATTCAGTCACATGATACAAACCTGGCATTCTATTGGCTGCTTCTGTGGGGTTCAGGTACCCCTCTTCGTCATGCTCGAACTTAACAGTCGGTTTAGTCGCTTTGCCTTGCAAGTGTCAATGGAATGAGCGTTACCAAGACAACAGAGCAAACGTTTAAAAGCAATCATTTCTAGGTTTGCAAATATCTCGTGCGTGCACGACTTACAAATATCTCGCGCGTGCGCAACTTACAAATATCTCGCGCGTGCGCGACTTACAAATATCTCGCGCGTGCACGACTTACCATTGGGTTTTGTTTGCTGCCTGTGCATCGACACGGGCTCGGCACTGTAACGCATCGTGGTGCTGTCTTCGCGAGAGCGAATGATGTGGTTCGGTTCGTTAACAAGGCAAGCTCCGTCAACCTGGAAAGAGTAGAAAAAGATGCCCGGAGCTGGTCATAAAGCACTGATGCCATGTTCACAATTCGATTCATCGCTACAAGTGCATTCTGAGAAAATCTCTCGAACATAATGCGATGATGACCAGCAAAAACAGGTTATCGATGGCGTCCAACAGATTTTCTAAAACATAGTTCACGAGGAAAGCAAGTTTTGGAAAGTTTTTGTTTATTTTTATCGCAAAATGGTGCTGGCAAGTATCGTGCACAGCAACAAAAAATTTTTAACCATCAAGTTTCAACAGAAGTTGCTTTGCTAGCAACTGTTTCACCCTTCGTCTTAATCGCATTTAACTAAGGGACTATGCAACTCCAAAATGTTGAAACCTCAAAACGGATCGATCCATACAGAAAGTGTTCAGAAAAAAGGGTGGATGTGCTCATAAGCAACAAATATAACAAGTATAACGCACAAACCAACAGGAAGACGGGAACTTACAAAGCTCGAGTGCCCGGAGGCAGCGCGTTTGGGAGTCGGAGAATTGGCGAAAACATCGGAAGACTCGCTGAAAGTGCGCGGATTATAAGAGTCCTGGATCCCATGAGGCAATCCACGTGTCTGGAAAGGTTACTTGAGGTCACATTGTGTCATTCAAACGACACACCAACGTTGTCTATCGAAAGGAATCCTTTCCAAGCAAAGAATCAAACACTAAGATCTTACAGACTCTACTAGGAATCATCACCCCTTACTCGAGTGGAATCTGTGATCAAGTTTCAAAGTGTTCATTTTTTGTCTGAGTCACTTCTTTTTTCCTTTCAACATGTTTAATAATTACTTAGCTAACAAGGAATAAATAATTCGAGAAAAATATTTAGCTATTGTACCTCGTTTGGGTGAAAATATTTCTAATAACGACAATAGGTATAACATTCGTCTTGCATACTCAAAATCACATTCCTAGGTACAAGTGGAATTAATCCTCGCAACTACGGCAGTGCCGTTTTAAATACTACGGAAGGCTGAACAAAGATTCACGTTGACTGCTTCATGTAAGGTTTTGTTCAGCGTAATAATAACGTTCTTCACAACAATAAAGATCAGAAGTCGACAGAACACATAAATTTTAACATAACGTGTGGGAGGAAGAGGCTTTGGATTAATTCAAAAAAACACTTATTTTTTACAGCCTCCCTCACGGGAGAAGTAAACTTGCTCCCGTTCTCAAGCTGAGTACCTGAGGGTCCGCTTGGCTTTCAGCCAATACGATCTCGCCTGCTTCAGGCAATATCATTTCACCGTTTGGAGGGTTTGTGACCGACGAAAAGGGGGTACTGGCACCGTTGGGCAAGTGCCCACTGACGCTGGACAGGTTGGTCATGGTGGTCATAACGGAGTCCAGTCGTCTGTCATAGTTGGTCGACATCTGAATACGCAAAGGCTCAATTCAGGGACAAATAGATCTGAGCTTAATCCTGTAAACTGGGGTCGATAAAGGTCAAGCGAAATGCACGTCACAATGCCATAGAGTGATGGGCAATTCATTTGGCTCGGGGGCCATTTTGAGAAGGCCACGTTTGGCGGAGGGCCATACCTCCTTAGTGAAATAGACGCAAGTCTCGGTTAAGCTGGCCTGAGCAATCAGCACTAACATTTGTTGTGATACGTTCGAGGAAATTTAAGATTTGAAGATATTTTCTGAATGCTTCCGCGGGCTACTTAACACGCTATGNCGGACNACATTTGGCCCTNGGGCCGCTAGTTCCTCGCCCNTGCCATAGACTCATACACACAAACAGGAAATAAGCGCATTCAAAATATTCTGAGGCACAGACGGTCTGCCATTATGTTATGGACGAAATACTACATGATATTTCGGACATGCTGCACTGTTCGTGAAGAAAGTGCTGCAGCACTTTGATAAGATCTCCACAGAGGCGCCACGTCTGTTTGGCACAGCACCACGTTTTCTACCTGTCTTCCGCTGCCAAACCTCCTGCCAAGCAATTGCTGCTGAGATGACGTCGATGAGAGTTGTCGGTTTTTCCATGGCACCGACAGAGGGGGTTGCTGCAACCGGAACTGGTGCCCGGGTTGGTCTGAGAGAAGCAACAAGACACGGGAAGGTGAAAACGAAGCAATTCTGTGCATTTGTTGAAGCAAAGCAGGCAAACATGACGGCATGCGGACGCAGTGAACTTTTGTGCAGCTCGTGTTTGTTTGCAAGCTGCATGTTCTAGCAACGCGTAAAGATGATTCGCGTGGGAACGTACGCCTTAACAATGAATATTTCAAACTTGGCCCTCACTCCTGATTTTGAAAAATGCAACACAGCCATACTGACGACAGAACTTCACAAAGGGCAGCTTGAAAACGCAATGAAGTGGTCAACTTTTGCGTCACAAACATGATGTTGAGGAAAAGGCATTCCAATGACCCTTAAAATAAAATTTCACACAACGAGAACATTGGCTTGCTTGTCCGCTGGGTCGCCATTGCAGGCCCAATTGCTCATTCGCTGCCGCACCAGCAGCAAACGAAAGCAAGGTCATGAACTTTTCGCAAACCCTTGGCGTCAACAACATGTGCTGAAAAAGGTCCCAAAACCTGAGGTCACGACGAGGTCATGCTCCTACCTGGCCGGTCATTGACCTGAGGATGAAGGTAATCTTCAGCGTCGGTGATCGGGAAGTCATCGCCTTCCTCATGGACAAGCGATCGGAGGAATTCGGATGTTGTCGGGCTCGGCAGCTCGGCGAAAGTTCCCTCGTTCTACGTCAGCAAAGTGCGTCACAATCAAGGGTGGGAACTAACCAGTACATTGAGTTTACTTTGGGTCACAGGGCACTGAAGCATAACGGTCGGTGCCATTCCAGAAATCAAAAACTTATTGTTCACGTTTAAACAAATCGAAAGAGAGAATCTTGCAGGGAAGGCATGATCGCTGAAAATTTCACCAAATCTCTATAAAATGTAAACAAGAATCGAAAAACGATCTGATCAAAACGTGCGAAGGTTGCCAGCAATTAAGCTCGTGTAGAATGTCGAATGGATTGGACGTTCTCGGAAACGTAATTGTATGAAGTCGAAACAAATCTTTCGAGCTAGAGTCTCATGTTACGTCCGTAACACGTCATTGCCTAAAAAAGGAAATAAAAAACAAGCGCTACCAAGCGTGGAAAATGATTGCAACCAGGCGTGACGTTGCGTCACTATCAGTGGCACAATTTAAACGTTCGGAGTAGTTTCAATTGCTAACATTTTCTGAAGTCTACAGATCTTACGATTTTTACCCATTTCACACCTTTGTTCAGAAAAGCATAAAGAGGTCAATTTCAACTTTCATTTGCGAAGAAGGGGAGGAACCCAACGCGTGACAGGTGAAGATGTCACGGTCGATAAACAACAGAAAAAACATAAATGTCATCGGCTTCGGGTGGGATGATGCAAGAAGGTACAAAACTGACGATTTGAAACAAGGTGGAATGTTCGTGTGGACGAGTCAAATTTGCCCTCGAGATGACTTGCGATTAACTTACTGCGCTACAAACCATCAATTTTGTTTCAGCATGAAGTGCACACCTGCCATGACAGCTCACCATGTTTCGTTTATGGGCCACTAACAACAGAAATATCGATAATCTGCTGATGGTCGGTATCTTCGAAAATGTAGACGAAAATGTTAAACCGTACGTCACCGATGGTGAGGCGCAGTTTACGTTGCTTTTCTCATCATTTGCCGCATATAAGATATAACGCACGACTCGGCATTGTTGGAACGGGTCGAGCAGCTTCGCGCGCGGCACTGCAACCGGCTTGGCATCGCCCCAGCAATGCACGGCTTATGGCGCCTGTTGTGGAGAAAGGGGCCCAATGCCGACGCCAGATGGTACAAACTGGCGATGACTTTACTTTTCTCTCTTCGTGTTGCAAATGAACCTTTTTCATGTTTGTTTAAGCTTTTATGGTTATTAAATCTTTGACTGTTTCGAAATGGTTGCTGGCCAACAAGAGAAGCCAACTGACAAACAACAGCACCGAACATTCGTGGCTTCAGCCAGGGGCCCTTTTGCGATAAGCGGAGTTGCGAGGGGGTGATTCATTCTTCGACAAACAAGTTTTTCGTCAAAAAATTCCTTCGCGTCAAGACTCGCGCGAGACTTTCGCGAACTTGTGTCGAGCGACAACAAACATTCCGCTGCGTTGCAAAACTGCGACGTCACAATCGCAACTCACGTCAACGACGATGTATCGCTGGGGATCCCGGGCCATCTTGGACAGGTCGTCGCAAAGCTCGCGGAATGTGGGCCGGGCCTCGGCGTCCACTGTCCAGCACTTGATGAGCAACATGTAAATGTCGATCGTGCAAATGTGCGGCTGAGGCAGTCGCTCGCCTGCAAGAAAGGGTCACTGTTACGCAACAAAGCATCACTCACACGAGAACTCGGCAAACTGGCAAGCGGTCAACCTCCAGCGATCGTGATAACCGGGACAGCAGCGAGGGAGTGTGGGTACGTAGGAAGCACTTCAACCACTTAACGGGCTTCTAAACATAGCGGCAACGCTCTGCAGGAGTCAATCCACTCGATCCATCTTCTACCTGGTGGTGTACGCACGGTTGGGCGGGCGAAGAAAGCAAGCAAGCGAATGTGCGCTTGGCTTACATTCAAAAAACGCGGCGAGATTGAAGTTGGCGGAACAATCCGACGCTTGACGCTATACGTGAAAATTCGTGCATCGCAAAATTTAATGAAAAATTTGACAAAATTGACTGAGATTGAATTAACCTCCGATATCCTTCCTGACGCCGAACCTTTGCTTATGTGCGAATTCACTTAAATTCACTGGAGCTTGACCTGAAAATAACGCCGCAGTCATAAACAACGAGCCAAGGGCGAACCTTTTTCCAACAAGATGTGGACGTCGGTAGCCGGAACGTTCTCGTACGGCTTCTTGCCAAACGTCATCAACTCCCACATTGTGACGCCTGCAACGGATCATCACGTCACCAGCATGTAACAATAAACCGCCCGACTTGGAAAATAGTGAGACAGTGGTAAAGTCGACAGTATGAAAACTGACCGTTGTCATAGAAACGCATAGTTGATCGTTGTCATGGAAACCTACAGTCGACATTCAAATGTCGCATCGAAAACAGTAAAATTTCGACCAGCGTCAGGAGCGAACTAAGATCACATTGAATTTTTCAAATGTATTTCAAGAAGAGACGCTTTTCGGGATCTTATGCAGTGATCCGTTCAAACTGCAATGAACTTGAGTGAAAAGTCATGACGACAGCGATGCTGTGTTCACCGTGAATCGGACACAGGAATGGTTGGGAACGCAGACCAAGAATGAACCACAGGCGTAGCCAGGGGGGACCACGGGGCCATGCCCCCCCACAATTTTTTAAAATATGTAGTGATTTTGTGCTTTGAGAGGCGGTATCCCAAACAAAATACTGTTGCTAGCTTAAAATCAAACATTTTGGCCCTCCCCTAATTTTGGTCTGGCAACGCCACTGGGATGAACTTAACGTCACTCACCAAAACTCCACACGTCGCTTTTCTGAGTAAAGATGCGGTGCTGGATCGATTCGAGGGCCAGCCACTTGATCGGCATCTTCCCCCCTTCGGCCCTGTGCATGCATAACAACGACATCACAATCGAACGTTGCATCAAAATGACATCACAATCGACGTTTCACCAGAAATTGACATCGCGGATTAATTTGAAAATGACAGCGAAACAGGTTAGTTGGAATTCAAGCGTTCTTTTATCTTCGCAGATACGTTGATGAAGCAGAACGAAAAAAATCTTTGGTATTTGTGAGCGTCCAAGAAACAGCATTCCAGGAACGCGCCCCCGTGTTTCGTGTTTTGCCCACACGCAGGCAGGTGGCAAGCCACCAACGGTTCGACCATCCGGCGAACTTCGCCTGACGTCACCGCTCTGTGTACGCTGCTGCTTCAACCTCACCTCGCGTTCGGATAACGTTCGTCACGCGTTTGAGCGTATTCTCACAAAACACAATAAATGGCAGTAAATCCCCGTCAGAACACATTGATGGATTGTTACGTCACACACACACACACACACGCACACACGACAACAAGTTTCGTATTACCGCGTAGCCATCGCAGCGAGCCACAGACGCGTTCTATTGTGAACAGTCAGGATGAAGAGCGACTAGCAGTGGAATGGTGAGTTAGTTTGATCAACAGGTCCATTAAATATGAGCAGCTACATCCACAAAGGGTAACGGTATGAAATGCTTACATAACAAGCGCCAGCCGCTCTAGCGAAAGAGCTTTCTGCAAACCAACTCTGCAAACAGAAATCATGCTCCACTTCATGCTGAGACCGACTTGGCCTTGTAGATGTTGAAGCAACTTGACACAATGTTAAACTTAATGCCACAGTTCATTAACTCACAGCAGAAAGGCGCGAGAAATTTGAATGCTGTCATTCCGGAAAACATTAACGATGGTGAACTACCTGCTACCTGCCGAGCGAAGTGAGCAGGGATTTAAGGGTGACAACACAGCGACATGGTTAAAAGAAAAACCCTGTGCGACTTCACGAAAATGCGGACGCGGCCGACTGGAGCGAAACAAACACCCCTTATCTGACCAGCCAATCATAAGGTCACATTCAAAGCACGTCACACTTCTGATAAACTCTGATTCCGGTGAGCCGCTGCCTCAACAGTGGAGCGCGATCTGTTATGGGTTTCGCGAAATCTCAGCAGCAGATCAGTGTATGTACCTGTAGGCGTCCTCGTTCACGTCCAGCAGCTTGGCCAGGCCGAAGTCTGTGATGCGAACGTGATTGGGTGACTTGACGAGGACATTCCTGGCCGCCAGGTCGCGGTGTACGAGGTGTTTCTCCTCGGCGAGATAACGCATTCCCTGGAACGCGATTTTTTGACTTAAAATCAGCGTCGAGGGCTTCCGCCGACGCCAGGCACGACACAAGCACAGCGTGCGGTTGTTGCAGGACATGACTGTCAATTTTTAAAGTCACGGCGAGTAGGCGCGGGTTTAATCCTTCTCGCTGATGTTACGCCAACGCAAAAATGCAACTTGATCGATGGGAAATTTATTTGTTTACAAAACAGACAAAGCAACTATTTGCCAATAAACAGAAAACGTTCCACAGCATTCGTCGTTTTGCACGTATAGTTTGAGCACACGGGCCAAGGAAATGCATCCCGACAGCCAGAGTATGAACTCACAGAAGGTTCGCGTTACACTTTATGGTCGTGCTTATGACCGCCGCCCATACGATAAAAGTAATGGTCGGAGCGGATAAAATCTCAAGGCTTGTTTGAAACTTTACAACATCCGTTGACGCAGCGAGAAGCGGTTTGGATGACACAAGAGCAGCACGTTGTTTTCCTACCTTGGCAATCTGCAAGCTCCAGTTGAGCAAGTGCTGCGAGCCGATGTTGTCTTTGTTGTCCCTGACATACTCGAGCAAATTGCCGAGCGGCATCAGTTGGGTTATGAGCATAATCTGATGCGATAAGCTGATGCCGAGCAAGCGCACGAGGTTGGGATGTTCGCACGACGCCATGACGAATGCTTCCTGCAAATAAAACGAACTTCGTGGTTCGGTTATTGGTGTTTTGCAGAACCAAGATCTTGACGGGACGTGTTGGAAAATAACTCTTTTGCACGTCGTTTCGACCTCATTGAGTGACAAGGACGCAGTCGAGATAAACTTCAAACGACTGCATCCGACAAATTGGATTGTGACGCACTGGCATCACTTCCGGCATGAACAGTGGAGTAAATACATCGATGTTTTAACGTGTTGGTCTCCAGTCGGTTGTAGTTTGCTCACGTTAATTTGTAAAACGTGACTACGAGGTTGGTCCGGAAGTCTTCAAGGTTTGATGGACAGGATGGGAAACTAAACCACCTTCTTCTAATTCTCGTATTTTCACGTCGCTTAACGTTAATGACCTCAAAACTATACGGAAGTTTACGAAAAATTGCCGAAAAACAACTGAAAATATTAATAGCTACGAAACTAATTGTGTGATAAAACACAAAACGTGTTTATTTTTGTTCTTAAATTGGTTGTGGCCATCTGCAGCTGTAAGTTTGTGTATATTCGCCAACCAACACTAGCTTTCACTTCGCGATAGTAACAAGCATTGCACAGATCATACGGTGACGTCACCACCGTGCGTTTGGCTAAGCACCAAATAAACCCAGTGATGAGCACCGAACCGTAGCGATTACACTACGTCACATGATGAAGGATTCACTGCTAAAATTTCACGCTTCGCTGCACACTTCAGGTCACACTGTTTGTATAGAAGCGTATTTTTGAAAAGTGCACCGTCAAACTACGGCANCGTTCGTATTCTGAGAAGGTAGCCACTAGCCAGTATGCGACGGATCGTGTTCTAGAAGTTTCTGGATACCCGTCTTTCGGGCTCCATTTATGATTCTCCAAACTACTTAGTTATGTAACAACACAAGTCACACTTGAACAGGTAAGATGGTACAACGTGTGACTCTGACGTGTCGATCTAGATATATGCAGTGTTCCTTAGGGCAGAAACCAAACCCTTGTTTACACCTCGTTGAAGGTTGACTGTAAACAGTAAACACCGAAACATATTAGGCACATTCTTAATAGTTTTATGTTTTATCTGCAACTTAGTTTTGCGGCAATAGTTCAAATCTTGTTTTTTTGGGTCTCGCATCAAATTCAAGTCTTAAATTTCTGTTCAATGAAAATATTGACAGCAATTTACAGTCGAATGAAGGTCAGACAGCGCAACGAACAACCACAGCTCATCAGTGACGTCATCAGCAGCTTCGTCCAGCCAGCGGTGATGACGTAACATAGGCAATAACATAGTCCTCCCTTTGCAAGAGCGCAAAAATGCGTTGAGATAAAAAACAAACGCCAAATCGTTTCTACATCGCACGGTTCGCTTCCGGTCGCGGTCACGCGGAAAATGTCAGAAAATTAAAATATTGAAACAAAAATCAAGCAGCGGAGGAAAAGTTTCCGGCAGCGCCATGATCGCACCAGGAGGAGGATTTCATGCTTGTCAGTATAATCGGATTAGGTTTGGATGACGCACCGATCGCGGCGTTTTGTTACGCACATCAGCAACAATCGCGACGCCAACAATCGGACACGTTCAGCGTTATCGCGGCCTGCGCTGGTGCGAGCGCCGAGTGGATGCGGATGGCCCATAAAAGGTCTACTGTTGCAGAGGCCGCCCATGTCTCATGGCGTGAAGTGCTGGTCGTCTTGGCCGGGGCGAATTTACACCAAGACGAGGCAACGTGCAGTGCCTTTAATCGGAACAGCTTTTTTACGGCTACTAGCACTTGANGACTCATGGTTCACACGCGCCAACGAAAGAGAAGAAGAGGCGTCTTTGTCAACCGCAGACGTGGGTATCCAATCACCGAGCGCAAATACCACGAGGCTAAAATAATTCTTCGGGTATTTCGTTTCAATATTGCAATTGCAAAACTCGGCCGTGGTATTTTTACCCGGCGCACCGGACATTCCTATTTGTGACTCAACAACGACCTGTTGCTGGGAAGTTCATCTGTTCCGATATCGTCGGTAAAGTGTATTGTTTTGTAAGAATGAAACATTTTGTGTGTGGGGCCCAACCTTTATTATCATCGTTCACATTAACAGAACAAACAAGAAACAAAAATCGTGTAAATCAGTCGCGGTGGAGTCGAATGCGAGTCGGTGTCGGCCGAGTGTAAGAAAATAAGTCAACCAGCCCCAGCTTTTATTACAGCTCCTGGCAACCAATCACACGTGACGCGCAAGAAACAAAGGTACTTTGTTGTTTGGTAATAATCAGACGCAAGAATAAATGTTGCATGATTTAAAAAATACTTGGCACAAATTCGGGCAAAGAACTTACGTCAAGGATTTCGTTGCTGGCGACCTGCGACGAATCTTCGCGAAGGACCTTAATCGCAACGGGGACCTTGACCCTTTCCCTCGGAGCCAGATCCGGGATCCAGTAACCTGTTGAGAGCGCAGGAAAGGAATAAGACATGCGAGCATCTGAAAGACGATGAGTGCGAATAGATTATTGATGTGCTGCATTCAAGGATCTGATGACACCAGACCGGACATTTTATGAGGCGAGGTCGCCTGACCGGTTTGCAATATTGATGGGGGGACGCTCGTGTCGCGATGTCCTTCGCTCGCGAAGCTCNGCTTCGTCGGGCACCTGAATTGGTGCTTGCACAGACCGAGGTAGAAGCAGTTGTTGGATTCAAATGTTGTACACTGTTTTGAGCGCAACTCATTACCTGTTTCGGAAAGCAAGGGCGTCAAAACAAAAGCATGCTTTGCAACTTGAAACATGCGTAACCCTTTGAGTTATTGTATTCCAAGCCACTAAGCACACGCATAACAAACGCCACAGACGTGAAGGAAAATCAGTGATATCGAGCAAGAGATTAATTGTCGTGGTAAGGTTAAAACAGTGAGAGAAAATAAAACACGGAAGCGTTGCGTTCAGATTATCTCGCAGATAGGCTAATAAGTAAAAACAAGCGCTGGGAGAAACCGGACCATCGCATGAATATTTCATGCGTGGGAAGCGCCGGACGAGTATTGGCGTTTAAATCAAGACTCCTGCCGGAAGATGATGTGATTGCCATCCATTTACTACCACTGCAGAGCATTAGCCATGCACGTAAGCGAGTGAACTTACCTTTGTGTACAGTGCCAAAAGCCCCGGAACCGAGAATCTTTCCGATGCGGAGTTCCGCTTCCTGAAATGCGGGGAAATACTTCTGAGTGCGCGACACATGCACGACACACGACACATGCACGACACACGACACATGCACGACGACACAAGTGGAAAAACACTTTCGCAGTGCGAGTGTCGACGGAAGTGACGTCAGCGCAGGGGCGGATCCAGCCAGTAAGTTTAGAGGGGGCTATTTCAGTGATAGTTGGCATTCAAGCCTCATTCTGGGTTCACTACTGTAAGAGAGATGAAACCATACTTCACAGCACTGCTGCCACAAAACAATGGACGGCAGAATGGGCTTATATCGCGAATATTGTTTTCCGAAATGAAAAAATTATGGTGAATAAACGTACTTTCGTAGGTTTTAGGGGGGGCAATCGCCTCCCCCTGGATCCGTCCCTGAGTCAGCGTCACATCAAACGCAAAGACAGAACTCTAGAAATTCTACCTGAACTCAAAACTGGACGCAACCAAACTATGCCAGAAGTCACGTGACACTTGACAGCGCATTGCTTTTTCCGGAACTGTTACCGTGGCAACGGACAGGCTGTGGCGCACATTTTACACAAGACCGTCACATCGCAATTGTTCCGCACCTTAACTATTCTCAGCTGGGCTTGGTTGGGGGCCACGCCACTTGGTGTCATAGGTTCCATCAATCGAGTTCGGGGGTCAGCACAATGGTCCTCCGCACCCTGACAACAGAGTGTTGTGATTTGTTCAACACGAGAAAGTTTTTTGATCAAACTTAAATGAGAACCTTACCGGGTCAATGCCAAGTTGGCGCATTGAACGTTGACGTTTTTTGATTATCTGACCACGGCGGTGTCTATAAAAGAAGGCGAGGATGACCAGGAGCAGGATGACTACTGTCACTGGGACCAAAATGGCCACCATGACGGGGTACCTGCAGACAAACGTCGTGGTTTAACAGAAGTTTGATTGTGTTAAGGCAAAGAATATCGTGCTCTGCATGCCACAGAGAAAAATCTCTTAAAGTTTATGGCAAGTCAGTGACATACCTGACAAAGTTAACAAGCAGGCGAATGGCAACACACACGTACCCAAGAGAGTGAAGGCAATCCTCTCTTGCGAATCCAGTGCAGTTTCTACATCCCTCGAAGCAAGGCATGCATACCTGGGAAACAGTAGGATTTTTCAGCGCTGGCCACATATGGTCAATGTCACTTAAAAAAACAAGGAACAATAGCACAAAATAAAGACGGCGTCGTAGCTGCATCATACAACTAGCAACTCGAGCAGTCTCGTTGCATAGAGCACTGTGACGTAACACAGTCTGTGACGTAACACCGCATGCTTGACTCACGTGCTTGGCGGTGAGTGTTGGCTGGCTTTGATCGAGCAAATAGTGAGCGGTGGGGCATTCCTGGTCTAATGGCATGCAACGGGCCATGTCCAGGCGTCTGGTGGTGACCGCATACTTGCAAAAGCTGCAACCTCCCTCGCCGAGGGTTGTGTTAGGCCCAGTGCACCTAGCGACAGGAAAAAATGCAGTCGAATTGTTGAAAGCAACGGATTCAACAGAAACGATACAGCATTTTAGCTTCTTGTACAGTCCGTTTGAGAATTGCTACTACGGAAGTGGAGATCTACCATTTATCGGTTCACTATATTCTTTCAACACTAAATACAAACTACAAGCAACTCTTTCGTACACTTTTTTTCAATTTGATTTTTCCACATTCGTTGCACTGAAAAGACATGAGAAAGAAAATGTCGCACGATGTTCCGATAATTTACCGCTTGCCAGCAGTTTATGCTTCGCAGCAGGCCGAAAAATAATTACTGATCGTAGAAACATGTAACAGAAATAAACAAACCAGAGCCAGGCATCGCCGAACCGTTGTTACGTTCAACAGTGTTACGCACGATTAAGCCGCTTGCGTTAACAACGACGCACACAGATGTGCGGGCGCAGACCTTGCGTCATTGGCTTTTCCCCTAATCTAGCGCATAAACGACGAATTGATAAACTGAACAAGATAATCGATAATGTGTACTTGACACGACATGAGCTGCGTAGTTCAGAAAACACGCGTCTGGCCGTGTACTCTGCATATCGCACTTTGAAAGATACAGTAATATGTTCGTTCAATGTAAAATCTATCTGGACAGCGCGTTCAGCCAACAAAACACAACTTACACTCGTTCTGCCTCGTGAATAGCGCAGTTGTTGTGGCAGGGTTTGCATTCCTTGCTGATAGGATCCGGGTATTTATCAACAGGGCACTCGTCCACGCATTTTCGCCCGTCGCG
>JGI24159J19872_10003618_pt1 | contig 19338 bp, 14 predicted proteins | sample Ectturendosymbi4_FD_19872 | JGI IMG/M metagenome (IMG submission 19872) | reverse complement strand
AGTTGTAGGGCTGAAGCTATGCTCAGATTGTTTATCGCTGAGCATTATTCTACTGTATAAAAACATGCAACCATTTGAAAGAGATCGTCAAGAACTGCGTGTCATACAAAAAACGAGACAAGCTACAGTTACGTTGCTGAAAAAGTCAAAATGTTGACAGATAGAAAATTGTGGGCCGAGAAGTGTGTTCGCCAAGACCAGCATTTACAGCCCATGCTTACTGAGAGCGAGTGCAAGACGAAAAATTAGCATATTGTATAACTTAATAGGTTTCTTTTAATCATATTAAAAATAACAGTTTTTTAACAGAATTTCACTGCTTTTAGCAGATTTTAGCTGAAAATTTGTGACGAGACCTTTAGCAGAATCTAGCAGTTTTTTGTGACACTATTTAGCAGATTTAGGTCACAACCATCTGCCAACATTGGCGGTCAAAAAGATACATTCAGACTTCCACGTCACGATGCGAACTGGATAGAGTATACAGAGAGTAAAGCTAAAAACACGGATGCCTTGCCCACATACATGTTGAGATGTTTTTTTTTTAACTTGGAGCCCCTCGCTCTTGCAATGCTACGGACCCCGCGCTACCTTAATCCGGCACTGACCACCACATCTTTTTAGGGATTTTGTGGTATTGTTCTAGGGATTTTTTAAGTTGCATTTGTGAGAGCCCTGGTCCTACGCCACTGCCGCTTTTTGTTAACAACATAGGTACTTTCCCTGAGTGGTGAACTTGTAAATAATTTGCCATGTGACAGGCCAGAGTTGAGCAATGGTCTAAGCTTGCAGTTACTGTCTGCAGTGTATCTAAAGTAGGTCTGTCTAACGATTTTTTAATTGAATTGGATTCGGACTGTAAAATACTTCAAATATTTGGGATAAGAACCACATTTTCACTGAGTTTATAGAAATGAATCAGTGGTTTTGATGTTAAAAACTGAAAGGCTGTATTTAGTTTTAGTATTTTGGACTCCGAGTTGGACTACTGTAGGTGTAGTGTAGGACTTGCTGAGATGACCTGCATCATGAAGGTGACTGAGGGCACAACAAGAACAGCAAAAAGATAATATGGGGTGACATGGATGACAGACAAGACGTGAACGTAGTAAGAACACAAACCTTGGATTCTGTTAGAGCCAGCTATCTTAGCTGTTTTTCTTGGCCGTATTAATTTACTCATGCTTGTCAGACCTTGACAAAAGCTTGCTACCATCTTTTAATGAGGAACCCTCTCATTGGGAAGTAATGCTATAATGTTTATGTAGCTTGTTCCTCACAGTCACAGCATGAATTGTTGCTACAACAAACACTCAGTCAGCCTAGGTAAAGGTTACTAGGCTGACCTTGCTTATTACAAAGACTCTTCAAACTTTGCTCAGCACCCTTGCCCTGACCCATGGATAAAAAGGCCAAAAGTTGTGTTTTCACAACAGAAGAAGAGCGTCGCACTGCTGATTTGTCTTAAGCTCTTCCAGTTGCTAATGTTGACAATCTGCATAGGATAGTCCTATGGGTTTTGTTTGCATTACAGTTGCCTTAACTGTGTTGGTGCCACAGCTTATCAAAGTGCAAGGCATTGATGTGCAGAATAGAAATGACCTAAGGCTCCATGGAACCTTTTGCCTTGGAAATGCAGGCCAACTGCTTCAACATTCAGCAATAAACTCTTTAAAAGATCATTAACTTGTAATCTCATCAGGTAGAAAGTAAAATATTTAACAATTTTTGTCTTTGGGTCCATGGTTCAAAGGTCACTGACACTGCTAGTGGGGGAAAAGGCAGTTGTGAATACTTTTACTTCATGCCAATACTCAAACAGTGACTTTTTCAGAAAGGCTTTGCAGCAGACACACACTGCAAATGCAGTCTTAAACCTATATCCTCTTAACCTCTTGCCTTACCTCTACTTCTTACCTTTTAACCACTGACATTTTTGAATGAAAAGTTATCGTTTCTAAGACTATTTAGACAATCTAAGACTATTTCTAAGACTAAGACAATTACCCTATTTTGTTTTTCATGTGCTCAATGCTTTATTGGATTATTTTGTATTGTTTTAACTTTTTACAATCTGTTTCCACCCTTGCCTCTGCAACTTATTCAGGATGCTATGTGCGTAGTGGAACATATGCAACTGTGGTGGTCACATTCTATTATGGTGTATGGTTAATTGTATTGCTTCTGTATAATTTGTGTGGATTAACATTGTTTTTGCCTCTGGGTCATTGCATATGCATATCAAATTTAATGGAAGGTGTAACCCTGTGTCCTAGAATTTCCTTACTTTTGCTATCCCCACCCTCTAGTGTCACCACCTCACTTGTATGCTTTAGTTAAACCCAAATATATGCTGCAATCTCTTCCTTCCCACATGATTCTGGGGTAGGCCTGAGGCCCAGGCCTAGAAGGCCTGAGGCCACAACATTTGAAAGACTGTTTGTATTTCTACCTCTGCAGGTGGTGCTGGCACTTCCCTCTTTACCAGCTATTCTGAATTAGTCAACCATCCTTGAAATGATTATTTTCGCACTCCCTCTAGTCTTTCCTTTATAGCAAATGACTCCATGAACTGTGCAAAAGTAATGGAAACCTTAGACTAAGGCAGCCATACGTTTGGAATTTCCTGAACATGTCCAGAAATTCGGTGTTAAAGTTCGTGTCCAGAAATAAAATTGAGAATTGCCCTAATGTCTGGAATTTTGACAGTTAGTAAATTAGGTTTAACTTAAAACAGTATGCATGCGCTGTAAAGATGAGAACTTCAATTTTTGCAGTGGGTTGTGAGTTGTAAGAACATACTGAAAAATCCTGTATAGTGCTAGTTTGTTGTGAAAAGTAGCCACTAAGACTGTCAGGAATTTTGCCTTTGCAGATATGGTAACCCCACCTTAGACCCATTGCGATAGGTTACACCTACCAATGCTTACCTGCTAAAGTTTGTTTGAGACACTATATCCCAGGGCTCTGCTGGTTACTACAGCCCTCCCAAGTTGGGTTAGGCACCCCCCAGGAGTGTGAAGCTGTAGTCCATGCCACCTCTTCTTTCATGGCCCAACCGAACAGTGAAAAAGTTTTAAAAAATTCGAAGCTCTCCTTGTTTCTTGAGCATCAGTATCAATCTGTGTCTTCCTTTCTATTAACTGTGGCAATTCTTACCTTTAATTTACTTGGACTAAGGATGCCATATGGCGACACTGATTTCCATTAAATAGAATCAATGCGTGCTGATTTTTGTTACTTGTGTACAGGCAGTACTTGAATTGAAAAAGTTTTATTAATACTTGATATTAAAAATGCTTTCAGTGGCATCCGCCGAGACATTTCTTTAAGCAGATAAAACACACCTCCCAGAAATCTATCCCTTTATATGGGACTGCTATTCCTCAAATACATCCCAGGTTCATGGGAAGTTCTGCCTTGACTTAGCCACCAGTATGCAACAATGGGACTCCTTTCGCCCAGCCCTTTTGATCCTCACCATCGATATTACATCCAAGGTTGAAACTGACCTGAATGTTTGGTGCCTGGATGACAGATGCATTGGTGGAGACCCACAGACCATGCTCAGCAATGCCGCCACTGTCTGGAAGTGGATTATCCACAATTGGCCTGGAGAATCAATTCTGAATGTGAGCTACTTATTACCAACCACCAAAGGGCAACTCTGACCAATTAAGCTCTTTCATGATCACTCTCAATCCCTGACCCTAATCAGTGGCAGCTCTTAGGTTTCCTTCTGCATCAGGAATCTGCCCCACTGCACTTAAAGGAAAAAACTAAGGTGCTTGACAACATCACAGAAAATCTTGAGTTAATTGAGCCCCATCAAGCATTTTTCATTCTAAAAAATTGCCACTCAATCCCTAAGCACATATATTTTCTGCGTAGTGCCCCTAATGAAATTTCACTTTATTACTTTGCTTAATTTACTTTATTAAACTTTATTACCAATGAAATGAAACTTTAAAGTCATTTTCTTCAATGATATAATTTCTCCACTACTCATAGTCGGCTGTGGTGCTTCTACTACAGAGAGACTTTGCTATAGAGTCACCCAACCTATGTCTTCTCGTGATGCCCACTGAAAATATTCGTAGTTCATCCACTTTGCTTTGTTCATCCACTTCACTTTGTAGTTCATGAACTTGCATGATCCTACTAATCCACTACGCAGAATCATATATATATGCTATATAGCCATTGTTTTTTACTTTGATTGCACACTGTTGGGATGTTCTGTAAACATATGCTGCCGGGAAAACTTATCTTCACTTGGTTGTTTGAATTGTGCACCATTTGAGGAAACTGGTTCTAAATGATGAAAAGATTTAGTTCCTTGGACTTTTGTTTCCATTTTGTACCTCTTTTGTAGAACAAAGTGTGCCTTCTCTATGGCACTTCGAGGTATAAAAAAGCATTTTATGTTTAGGATATCAGTTTGACAAAAATCAAACTTCTGGGAATTCATATTTGGGTATTTGCAAATTTGATTTTGCTGCTAGGTGCTTTACTGTTCCACTGATGCCATTACAGGCAGATTTTCCATGACTTGTCACAAAAATGACCAAGATACATCAAGCTTAATGACAGATTCATGGTTGCATAAGTTCAATGAAAATCCTTGAAATTGCGGTATTGCCTTGACAGCTATCTGAGAAGTACTCTATTTTTCTCATATGTTTGTGGTTTTCCTTTACAAAGTTGCTTATCTGGTCCAAAAGCTCATAAACAACCTAGTGTCATGTACCAAGTCACCAGAAATGTAACAAAGGGAGTCATGGCATAAAGAGTTCCCTTCATTTTTGTAATAGGGGACTGCAGGATGAAGTGTTGCTGAACTCTGAATCCAGTGAAATCCTTGTGATACATCTTTAATAATAATGAATTGATAATTTTCTGCATAATGAAGTAGAATAACACAAAGTTTGATCGATATTACTTTTTGTGTTAGTTAGATACCTTTCCTAGCATTTTACTATGTGTAAGTAGGCTGTAAGTGCATCAGTTGATGCAATTGGCATGCCTTGCATTTTGCCACAAGAACAATGTGATTTATCAACATTGACCTGTCAGTGGTTTGCCATTGTTAATATATATATTCCACTATTTCAATCAACCATATGGCTGTTATACATTCTCAAAGGTACTTGTGCACCACACTTTTTCCACGGCAATTGACAAACCAATGTGCCATGTCATATCCTATTCTTGCATTCACACACAACTTTTGCCATCAAGCTCTTGTATGATTTGTTAATTTTAGAACCATCAAGCAATTTTGCATTTTGATGGTATGCACACAGAGACAGAATGGGTTCTGCTTACACAGTCCCAACACTAGCATAGTCCTTAGCTTCTCGCAACCTTCTAACATGTTCATCATCATGATGGAATGTGTTTACTGCTATGATGGTGCTTTCTGGAAAAGTCTTTGAGTTTTTGTTAGGGAATTCCCAATAATTCATTTTCATGTTTAAATATATACATAGCATAGCTATTCTTATACCAAAGATATTTCCCCAAATTTGAACTGGTGAATCATGGTACCCACAGGAACACTGAAATGGATGATTCATCAGAATTGCCAACCAATAGTGAGTCCCCAGAAAAGGTTAAACAAAATGAAAGGAAAGCTTCTTTTTTCACATACATAAACAGGAGTACATGCTGGTCAGAACTTTGATTTAGCAAGATATTCCAAAAGAGCTGGATTGTCTACCTCATAGAAGTGGCACGGAGGTGAAAAGTTGCTGCAATCATGCAGAATTTGGTGTGCAGTCTGCACCTTGCCACATTCACACAAATCTGAGCCGCACAGGCCCAGGTTGAGCTGAACCCAAGATTTCTGGGGAGGTCTCATCCTGGTGGTTCTGGCTGGGGTGCTGGAGCAACAATATTGCGAATATAGTCACCTTAACCCTGGTACATTCAACCGCAGAGTACTGCACTCCTGTCTAGTGCCACAGTGGTGACACCCGCCTCATTGAGCCCGCCATCAACAACACCTTGCGAATTGTGACTGGTTGCCTGCGTCCTACACAGTGCTCTCACTTTTAGGGATTTTGTACCTAGATTGGAACTTTTGACCCTTTTAAGGGATTTTTAGGTATTTTCGGAAAAGTATAAAAATGTGTAAAATGAACAATTTCAGTGGGGTATATTTTGGAAATCATAATTGGTTCTATTTTTTGGTTCTACAGGAGTACATGTTGGTCAGAAAGTTTCAATCAACCATGCCGTGGAAAAAGTGTGGTGCACAAGTACCTTAGAGAATGTATAACAGCCATGGTTAATTGAGATAGTGGACCAAATGCGGGAATGAAGGATGCAGGGATTGGTGAGGTTGGTTCCCTGTTAGTTGACAACAATTCTGGGAACAAAGATGTTTTCTGGAGCAGAGACATTGAGTTTCACGTAGGAGATGTTTTAGATTAAGGGCTTTGCACTGCGCCTTGTCCCAGATGGGGTAATGCCAGATAGAATGGGCAAGAATTAGGTGGGTGTGCTTTGCAGGCAACCAGTGATAATATGTATTGACTTGTTTAAAGGTACTTCGATCTGCTTTGTGTGAGCGCTGTGGCACCACACTGGGGCACAGTCCTCTGTTGGAGCAAATGCAAGAGCCAAGCAGGAGGTTCTCAGAGCATTTTGAAGGAAGCTTCCCAAGTGACACTGGCCAGTCATTTGATTCGTGCCACTCGCAACAAGACTTTCTTTTTGAGTATGTGTAAGTGTGTTCTGAATGACGGAGCGATCCAAGCATATGCCGAGATATCATGGATGTGCGTCGAACTTCACTGTTGCACTGGGTTGTAATTTGACGTTCAGCTGGTAGTTGGCTGAGTGGTTCTTCAGGTGGAAAACGGAGCACACAGTTTTCTCAACTGAAAGCCTGAGTCTCCATGTATGTGTTAACAACAGATATATCGTGTGATAAAGTAAGTTCCGCTTCTCTAAATGTGAGGGTTGAGATGGTCAGAGCAACATCGTCAGCATACATGTACCACTTGGATGATGTTTCTGGAAAATCTGCAGTGTAGATATTGTACAAACAAGGGGCGAGAAGAGATCCTTCTGTGACTCTCTTTTGGTTCTGAAGGGGCAACTTGCTTGTCCATTGCTGTTTTGTAGAACAAAGAATCTCGAGTACAGCAGTTCCATAATGAAGTTGACCATTGGTTGACATGCTAGTACTTTTAAAAGCTTCAGCTGCAGACTGAGATGCCATACAGTATTAAAAGCTGGACACCATAAGGTTGAGAAAGATAGCTCTGCAGACATTTTTGTCCTCAAATGTTTGTTTGATGTTCTGTGTAAGACAAGGAACTTGGTCCACTGTAGAGCGCCTACTGCAAAAGCCCGCCTGCTAAGGTAAGAATTTTTCAACTATCAGGTTGATATGACTTAGGATTAAGCATGCTGTAAGTTTGAATGAATGTGGTACAGAGGAGGGAGATAGGGCAATAGCTCTTCGGAGTGGTATCTAGTTACCCTGGTTTTAGTAGGGCTATGACAGATGCTCTGCATCACATCTTTGGAATGTGACTGTTGTGGAAATATATGTTGATAAACAGTGTTAGCCAGCTTGCAATTAGAGATAGACCAATATTTGGGTTTTACCAATATATTGGTATCGGCCGTTTTCTGATAAAATCGGCTTCAGTAGGTGTTGACAAAATGCTGTTATATTCCTCATGCATCCAGACAACTTGGGCAAGAAAGCACAATGAACCAAGTCAAGACCGGTATCTTGCAGCAATGCTAGCAGGTGCGTTTTTATGAACAAGCAGACAAGATGAACCATAAAGCATGCGTCAGCCATCGCAGCTGAAACAAAAGCATCATCATTAATCAGATTAATTAAAAATCATAGCAAAATATTGAAATTGCTGGAATTTGAAAAATTTTAGCTCATAAATCCAGAGTTTTAGAAGAAAGGTAAGGCGTAGAATAGATTATATTTTTGATAATGAAGCAGAAAACAAGATATAAAAATTTTGGAAATATCAGTCATCGGTATCGGTCCATGATTGGCCGATGTATTGGTATCAATGGTATTGGCCCCAAAAAAGCCATATCGGTTGATCTTTACTTACAGTATTCTTACTGAGGTTGACCAAGAATTCATTATGGATGCTGTCTGGGCTAGGAGATTTCCCCAGTTTAAGCTGATTGAGATCAACATTAACCTTTTCAATGGTAAACTGTTTGTACAAATCAGGGATATCAATGTTGCACAATCATAGTATCTTCATTTCTTTAATTACTTGTCTTTTAAACTTTCTGTTGTTAGATTTGATAAAACCATTCTGAATGACTTGTCTACCAATGTCGTCTGAGGAGATGGATGCACCTTAGCAGAAACAGTGCCGGTTAGGCATTTTACAGTCTTCCAGCTTTTTTTGAAGAGTGAGTAAAATTGACATTACTGACTGTGTCAATCCAGTGTTCATGCCATTTTTATCTAGTAGATCTGTCAATGCTGACATCGAGGAATGGATGGTATCTGGGCTGTCTGCCTCTAGGTATTCTTTGTATAATAGACGGCACTTTTCATCCCACATGGGGACATAACTTTTCTGAAAGTGTCTAGGATTGTTGGTTTGGTAACAGTTTTCAGGGTCTGTGTGAACTTTTTATAGGCAAAATTGATATTATCCATTCTTGGTGCAGGTTACGTCTTTATATCTTTCCCAATCTGCTTTTCTAAGTTCCATCTATGTATGGGAGCACTGCTGGTGAAGAAATCAGTGGCATTGTACGAATCAATGAAGAGCAGTGCTGAGAGTGAAAAAACTGTTTGAGGACTTTTCTTGTAGGTCTGGTTCCTTGTATATGTGTCAAAAGTTAAATCCAGCTGTGTTCTATCTTGAGGATTAGAATGAGGCCAGTTGTTTTGGATCATAAAGTGTATGAAGGTTATTGATGCAGGACCAGTCAGCCAAAAGGTTGCCATTTTTGTTTGGAGTCTGGCTGACCCCAATTTTCATGGCAACAATTTTGAAAGATCAGGGGACAAGGCCACTGCTCTCCGGCGTCCCTGCTTACCACTATTAGCAGTCGCTGTCTCACTGTGTTTGTTGCCAAGATGTCTTTGCCAGTGCTGCCACAGCCTTTTGCAAACATCACTGTATTTTCACAAAAATCCACTAGATCTGAATAAAAATCACTAGATTTAAAATTTCTGTGTTAAATTTAACAGTTTTACATGAAATTATATGAGTATATTTGTGTATTTTATCGCCTAAAAACCTTAAGACCATTGGCAAGTTTGTTAACATAGATTATGCTGAAGCGTGGGAAAATCCAACTCGGAAACCTTCAGGTTTTTTTCAAGAGCTTAAAGCAGTGGTTCTTAACCTGGGTTCAATCGAACCCATAGGGTTCGACAAAGTTTTTTTTACTTTCAGTTATATTGGGCAAAAATGGGGCTTCGACAAAAACTTAGATAACTACATCAGGATTTGGTGTGCTTGTAAAGGTTAAGAACCACTGGCTTAAAGTGAAAACACTAACCAAGTATTTTAGATCAGTTAACTATCATTCTGCTGCACTGATCCTGCAAAGAAGTGAAGATAAGGTCATACCCAACATTGTAGCAATTAACAGCACAGAAGGGAAAACAATAAGAAACTGAGGTTAGATAATTTTGTTTGTTCTATTGGTGAAAATCTTCACACAACGATTCGTGTAATCAACTGTTTTTCTGAAAAACTGGCTGTAAGTTAGAAACAAGACATCCGATCTTCCAACATACGCCTTGCAAAAATCGCTAGAATACAGTAAAAAATCACTAGGCACCCACTAGTGGTCTGCGTTCAACAGTCACATGTAGCAAAACCCTTTAATATTGTAATTTCAAGTGAACATTAGAAGATTTGTCGCCATGTTATTATTACACAATGAAGACCAACAGTAAAACAATCCGCTCGCAAGTTTGGCAACTTGCCCCAAGGTTGCCGGATAAAAATTTCAACAAAAAGCCAAACAGTGCTAAAAAGAGGCCAGAAAAAGGTCAAATAAAATTGTTTAGACCAACCAACTTGAAACAAAGCCACATTTCTGAAATTTGGCCTAAGAAAGGCCAATCTGGCAACTGTGACCTGCTCCTGCAAGCAAAGGAGTGGACAAGAGTGAACTGCAAGCTCACCATTGCATGATACCAGAACTTCTCAGAACAGTGAACCTGGTTCTTGTGTAGTGTGGGTGTCATACCAGCTAATAAGCCTTCATTGAAAGAAATCGGAATTGAGCTGCTGATTTTAAGTTTTTCTAGAAATTTCTGGTTTAGCCCCAAATGCCCGTTTTGTCTGCGGACGCCCATGGTCACCATCAAAACAAAGTGTTCTTTACTCATAAATTCAACTTTGAACAAGCAAGTTTAAGAGGTCTTGGCCAGGGTTTCGTCAGAGTTTTCTAGAAAATTTTGGCCAGGTGTTTTAGAAAATTTTCGTTCTTAGTCGCAGTTTCCAGGGAGGGGCAAATGCCCATGGTTTTGACCTACCACGAGGTCAATACTGTTTGCTTGAGCTCAATGTAAAAGCGCACCCATAAAAGTCATTCTTTTTACATTTTCAGAAATGGTGTTGACTTCAAAACTACAATCAGAAATTATATAAAACCATTCTGAACTTCATGTGTGCACGAATAGCTGCAATAAATTTTTTTCAAGACGATCTTGGTAAATCATGACACTGTTATGTAAGGGCACCTATGCCCCCCCTTTCAAAGGGCACGGGTGCAGTGCTCCCATAATGCACCCCTGTTCCGGCATCCCTGCAGTTTTTTATGTAACACGAAGCAGCATCTATCTTGAAACTGGTTTGTGGTTTTCGTTTAATCATTTGAACATAACTTATGAACCTGAGGAGCTATAAAAAATCTGCTATAAAAAATCTGAGACAATATGAGAAAGTTCATTTTGTACCATCTGCAGTGACATCATTTTTTACATCTGCGCCATCACTTTGATGTATTACAGCCCAGTAACCACAGCTCCCTAGTTGGTAAATCCTGTTCGAAAAAAGCATTGCTAAACTAGTTGCAAACACCTTTGTTGAAAATTTGGTACTGTTATCAATGCAAGCTGCTTTCACTATAATTTGTTGACAGTAAACCTCAACATCTATCGCTTTCTTTGCCTGGAGTACAAACGCAGATTGCAATGAATTGTAATACGCCAATAAAAATAATGAATTTTTATACGCCAAAAAAAACAACAAATGGTGGTAAGACACATAAAAAGGAAACATGTTTCAAGGTGTGATCTTTGTTGAAACACATTTTTCATGCACAGTAAAACCCCACAGACAATACAGCCTAGTGTGTTTACGTTTGCCACACTTTGTGCACAGTTTGGACCTTTGATGAGCCCTTTTGTAGGGCTGTTGCTNGAATGTCACCATTTTCAACACTGATACTATTCAATTTTCTGTCTAGAAATTCTATTTTTCTTGATATGTCCAAGTATTNTTAAAAGCTTAGCAGCACAAAATTAACTGCAAATCAACAATGTTGAATTGCAATGTGAAACGATTTCAGCAGAGCATGGAATGGTGGTGAGAGCTCTGTAATGTTGCAAACTGCTCCTCCACTTATTTCTTCATTCTTTTAATTGTGTGAACTTGATTGACCAAGAAAAAAGCTTTGCAAGTACCTCAAACCAGCCATGAACTGCCTGCATGATCAATTCCGTAGTAGATGAACATTTCTGGTCACACTTTTCAAGTGTATTTTATAATGTTGGATCATGCTATATCGCATGCTGCGACACGCGCATCACAACGTGAAATGTGGCCATGTCGCACACGTGTCTTAAGAAATGGAAATCTCTTAATTAAGGTTAACAGTTCTTTTTAAATGAAAAGTCTGTTGACCCTGAATCCTCTTGAGTGATGGATCAAATGTTTGCATTGCACTTCTAGCACCTGTAGCATAGCCAGTCACCCCAAAGGGTATGACTTCTAATGTCCCATAAGACCTAGATTTTCAGGAAATTAAAGATTGTATTACCTCTCAACAGGTTACATATTTGAAATGCTTTCAAATCAGAGGCTACGAAGGCAGCATTAAAAAAATATTCTGCAACATTTCAACCGTTCAAAATTTCCAGAGGATATAAGAATTGACTATGTACAATTTAAAATAAGACAATAGATTTTAAAGCATTAAGATGGTTTAAATGTGACAGGTTCAGCCATGTTGCTAATAACTATAGAGGCAAAGAGAAATGCTTGACTTGTGGTGGAGACCACAGCTGGAAAGCTTGTGATTCTTCTAACAAAAATTGTCCAAATTGTGAAGGAAGTCGTAGAGCTGCAGATAAAACTTACGCATGTTACAAAAAAGAATCAAATTAAAACTGTCTCTAACATAACATATGTGCAAGCCTGTAAAAAGCTTAATAGATCCAACAGTTAACCCACTGCTGATTGCTCCTTGAAAATTCCACTGTTGCTTTCTCAAAGAATTTCCACTGTTGCTTTCTCAGCATTGAGAGGGTCTCTTTAGCCATCGACCAGAGTGGTCCAGTAGAAAAGTCTCTTGAGTCCAACCATGGAGTGTGCAGATTCAGTAATCAATTCTACATTCACATTTGGAAACCCAATCGTATTCCTTGCTGTTCTTTCTGAAGTTTTTTAGCGAAAGAAGAAAACAAATTCATGGACATTTTTGAAATAATTACTGATGCAACTGGAGGAAAAATGGGGTTGCCAATAAGCACTGAAGACCTTAAAATGCTTGCCTCATAATGAAGCTCCAGATGTTGCAATGGAACTCTAGATCTATACATAGAAAATCCCAGAATTTCAACAATTTTTATCCAAGTTTGAAGTTCTGCCATCTGCTTACAGCAAACCTGTCTCAGTGAAAAATACCAGCTATTTGTTCCAAATTGTATGATTTTATGCAGAGACTGACCATTCCACTTGGGGGAAGGCAGAGGGATATGCATAAAAAATTCCATGGTTTACACATAGGTAACCATCCAAAGTAAAAACCAAATGGAAGATATGAGTATCAGGTTAGATGACTTATATCTTTTCAATATATATAATCCTATCAGCAATCCTCTACATGTAACAACATTAAATCAGATCAAATCAGATGTGGGGAAGCTCATCAACTAACTGTAATGGTAGAACATTGTTACATTGTGCTCCATGCAACCATTCCTACTGACTTCTTGTTAAATCCTTTAATTATGGGGAACCTACTCAGACCAGGGGTCGGGAACCTATGGCTCGCGAGCCAGATGTGGCTCTTTTGATGACGGAATCTGGCTTGCTTGATATTTTCTTAACATGATTGTTACGAATGAAACTTTTTCTGTAATTTTCCATCTATCAGACCACAAAGCCATCAGCAACACCATTCAGCACCAGAAGACGCATTAACAGTAAGAAGCATGTTATTAAAGAGAAAATTCAGACATTTACAATTGTTTAAAATTGTTGATTTTGTTTAAAAATGCACACGTTAGTTAGTAAGCTAGTTGCATTAGGTGTTGAAAAAAATTATATGGCTCTCACAAAAATACAATTAAAAACATATAGGTTTCATGGCTCCCTTAGCCAAAAAGGTTCCAACCCCTGCACTAGACCTTGCCTTAGTCTCAGATCGAATTGCTCGCAGCTGCTCCACCCATGTCACAAATGAGTTCCTAGGTAGTAACCACTCAATCTTCACACCTTTGAAGCCAGCCTGATTTTACATGGGCCACTTAAAAGGCAATCACTTTGCAACTCCATAACTTCTCCACTGATTGCGCTAGAGTGCTGTTCAAACCCTCAAAAGATGCGGCAAGTTTTCGAGTCAGCAATGAACAAAAATTTATGGTTTGATGTCATAAGTTGGATAGTTTTTTTGCTATTTTGGTTGATGTCACCTGTGCCTGGGCTCATCTGCTAGATGGTAATATTACACTTAAGATCTTAATGGAAACAAGGCTAAAATGTGAGACTTTGAGCCTTTTTGTATGGTTCAAACTTAATTGCGAAAACAGGGTTACCCTAACTCCTGAACCAGCAATGCTAGAAAGCTGATCAAAGGCTCAAAAGACTCAGATTTTAGCCTAGTTTCCAATAAAAACTTGAGCGAAATATTTCCAATGCAAAGTGGTGCAAAATTAGCAGCTCAGTGCATGACTTCAAAGTACGATATTACTCGTACACTGGCTACCAATGTGTTAAGTATCCATATCCATCATGTTGTCGATCCACATCATCTAGCAAGTGGCCACTAGTGGGAAGTGGAACTTCACAAAAGCTAACTGGACAGATTTTAGTTTTCAGTGTGAGAAAAAACATCACATCAGCATTTTCCGACATGTTTCTGTCACTCAAATGAATACTGCTTTTGAATCAACCTTGCATGAATCTGCTTATGAGTATATTCCTCAAACTAAATTGATCAGCAAAATCCCTGTTCCCCTGTGGAACAAAGAATGTGAAGTGGCATATTACAAAATAAAAATCATGCTTTTAATTGTATGCAATGAACCAGAGCCCTACGGATACAATAATTTTTAAAAGATGTAGAGCAAAAGCTAGAAAAATAATATTGGAAGCTAAACAGTTGTCATGGTGCAATCGTTTTTCCATTAGTAACAACACCAAAAAAACTTTTAACGCTCTGGAAAACAGTAAAAAAGTTTTCTAGTGGTGCAACACATACGCTTATCCCACAGATTGAAATGGATCGCATTATGGCAATTAATAACCAACACAAAGCTAATATGCTTTGGAATCATTTTCAAACTGTGAGCTCCACCTCAAATTATCCACTAGTTGTTAGTTGTCACTAGGAATTTACCAAACATACTGTATGAACTCTGTAAAGCCTCTTTAGAAACCAGAGCCCGAGATCCAAGAATAAATTCATATTTCTTAGTAGATGAACTCAGAACAGCGATTGGTGACACCAGAAACACTGCCCCAGGGTATCACAAGATATGTTATGTGATGTGTACACATTTAACCAAACATTTTCTTGAAATGGTAGATTATATGTTGAGCCAAATCTGGGCAACTAGCGTGATCCCACAGTCATGGCTACATTCTATTGTAATTCCAATATATCAACAAGGAAAACCTTCCAATCTTCCATCCTCCTACTGATCAATATCTGTAACCAGTAATGTTTGCAAAATTATTGAAAAAATGGTAGTTAGCTGACTAAAATGGTTTCTGGAGTACCATGGTCTGCTTTGTAACGTCCAATCAAGTTTCCACAGTCAACAACAAATGATGGATCATATTATGCGTTTTCATGATGTAACCAACAAACCTTTAGCTAACAAACATTATGTTATAGCAGTTGTTATTGATATAGAAAAAGTGTATGTTATGATGTGCAAGGATGTACTCCTACTTAAACTATTGAAGATGGGCATAAGAGGAAATTTGTTCACTTTTTTCTGTTCATTTCTCTCAAATTGCAGTTTTCAAGTCTATGTCGGCTTTTCTCTCTTTATGATCAGACATACTGCCACTGGGATTCCTCAAGGAAGCATACTGAGCCTGATTCTGTTTTCCAATGTAGGTAATGATCTTCCTGATTATATACAAACACCAGCTGGCCTCAATGCAGACACTTTTGCTTTCTGAGATACTGGATCATGTATAAAATAATTAACAACCTCTGCCAGAAATCACTGCAAAAAGTCAAAACCTGGTGTGGCAAATGGGGATTTAAATTCTCAATCAAAAGCAGCAATAGTTCTTTTTACTACAGACAAGGACCAAGTATTTCTGATGAGAAACACAAACTGTCTCAAGTAGTTAGGTATAATTTTCGAGAGTAATGGCGCATGCCATTCCCATATTGAACATTTTCACTCCAAATCAGGGGTCTCAAAGACACAGGCTGCATGTAGCCTGTGAGGGTGTTTTGCACAGCTCACGATGCTTTTTAGGAATTTTCAAGCAATTAACATTTATATTATATAGTTTTCACTGGTGTTTAAAAGTTCTCAGCTAGCAAGTGAACAAGTTCCTTTTAAACAAATGTAGAGATGGCTAGAAATGATTTGCCTATTACTCATATCTTTTGCAGAAAATAAGATGTAAAATATGTTTCTAGTAAGGTTCAAGCACCGCCATTGTTGCATCAACATCATAATGTGGCCCTAGGTAGTCATAATGCAGCCCTCAGGTTACTTTATTAGTCCTCATTTGGCCCTCGGAGCAATTTCAGTTTGAGACCCCTGTTCTAAATGCATGAAACAACTAAATCTTCTGAGAATGTTACTGGGTATGAATTGGGGAGTAGCAAGAACTGTTAAATATGTACAGAACTCCTATTGCAGTGTAATCAAATTCTGTATGGAAGCGTGTCTTTTCTTCTATCTCAGCACTAGATAAGACAAAAAAATCCAATGCAAGGCATTACAACTTCGCACAGGAACAATGAGAAGTACTCCATCTTACTGCCTTTCACATACTTATGGAGAAAAGATACTCCACATTAGGTATAAGATCCCCTGCTTGAAATACAAAGGTTATCTGTCAACTTCCCACAATCTTCCCACCTCACCCTTGATCTCTGAATCATGCCAAGAACTTGGAGAAGCATACATAAGGTTAATACTATCAATGTCAGTCATATTCCACTATGGATCTTCTGTAGAACTGTTATAGACTTTTCGTTGACAGAACTTAATGCACATATGCAAAATCACTATCTTTATTATCTGCATGAAAACTGTGAAGGCTTCATCCACATCTACACAGATGACTCTAAGACAGAACGAAATACAGGAAGCAGGATAGCAACACAATGTAAAGAAAACCTAATTAAATAACTACTCTTCAATTCACAGTTTGGAACTATGCAAATCTTTGAGNCTTCTAGTGGATAACTTCATCCGACATGCACCAAGCTGTTATACTTACAGATAGCCTTAGCGCTTAACAGTCCATCAGCAACACTGATATTTCAACAGATGCACTTGTCAACAAAGTAATGTTGCTTAATCAAACACTTCTCAGCAAGGGAACCAAGATTGTGTATGTATGGATCCCTGGCCATTGTGGTATTCCTGGTAACCATACAGCCAACTGTCTGGCTAAACTATCCACATCACACAATACCACTCATCTCGATGTAATCTATAAAAAAGCCTCCATACAAATGAGCCTTGCTGAGAGTTGCTCTCTGATATCAAATATCAACTTCCAATTGTGGATCTGTGGATCGGCCCCAATGTAATGGCCATTGCTGACTAAACATCATCTGCACAAGATGGGCATACATTCAGATAGACTGTGGCAGGATTGTGGACTTCCAGAAACAGTTGAGAACTTCTTAATACAATACAGAAAATATACACAAACCGGAGAAAGATTGAGGGATTCCATACATAGAATACAGATAAATTTCCAGTAGGTCAAAAATGAACAATGTCAACCATATGTAATAGAATATATCAACCAAACACTAAACAAGAAAAAAGTATAAAAAATAAAGACCTGGTGCTACAAAACCAAGCAGTTAACAGCGCCAACAAAATAACAATAATAATAATTAGCTGAAGACTAGCAGGGAAAATAACTGAAAAACTGTAAGGTGCCATATGCCTCTGTCAAATTGGGATACATTAAAACAATGCTCAGATTTGCAGTGTTAAGGAGCATCCTTATCACATTTCATGGTTTTTGAGGCAAAATCAACAACTTAAACTTCCATAACCTTAATGACTGTTTTCAACCTAGTTCCATGGTCTGTAATTTATGCACACTAATATATGACCAAGTATGCCAATACCATATACCAGTGTGGTCCAACTACTTTTGACCTACAGGCCATTTTACAAAAACATGACAACTTGCGGGCTACTTCCATTAAAATGGTGTGTAAAACAACAGATTCACAACATTTAAAGCTAAAAAAGGGAAGATAAACTAGTGTGTCATTGAAATTATTACACAATGCCAAATAGCAATTCATTACAAATATCTATCAGTGCGGGGTACCTGTGGTTAAGACTTCTCTGAGGTTATCGTTCCTTAATCAATACCTATGTTGGTGGTGCAAGTTGGAGACTATTGTCCAGTGTTTCATCTGCCATTCCATTTCTATATTTAGATTTCATTTACTTCATCATAGAAAATGTACTCTCACACACATATGTCTCTCTAAGCATTGAGTGCATTTTTAGTATGAAATGTTTCTGTTTGAGAAATCTTTCTTTGCTGACTATTTTCCAGAAGCTCTCTGCAGTCTCTGACACCGTTAGGGTATTGCTCATCTATATCATAAGATGTTATGCTTGTTCTAATTAAAATTATATACCTACATGTATTGCAGAGATGGGCAATTAATTTGGCTCAAGGGCCACTTAGAGAAGGCCGCATTTAGCGGATAGATATTTATTTTGCGATACTGATTTAATTGTGCCAAATGTACTCTTCAAGACAATGAATGCCAGGGCACTGAAAAAACACAGAGGTTATCCAGACAGGTGCCCCAGCAGAGGATGAGCTGCCTGGCCATACCTACTAATCAGATCATATAATAAATTAAACAAAATCGTACACAGAAAAAATATTATTAATTGTTCTTGTGCAAATGCACTTTATCTAGCGCAAGCAATTCAGAGACAAATGTAACCTCATACGCTATTAAACAAATTTCAGATTTGAAGATTTTTCCTGAATGCTTTCACGGGCCACTGAAAAGCTGTGGCAGGCTACATTCAGCCCACAGGCCTGTACTTACACCACACTGCCACAAACCGTTCAAATGTGTGGTGACTAGAAACAAACAATGTGAGTGTCATGTTTTCATTTTCAGACTTTTCTACTGAATCCACATGAAAGCTTTGAGCAGATATTTGTGACACCAACAATCTATTTATTGACAATAATGTTTGTTAGTCATGTACCAATCAAATCATTTCCTTAAACCAGGCCTGCACAACATACGGCCCATGGGTCACATGCGACCCGCGAGATCTTTTGTTGCAGCCTGCAAGAGCTTTCACAGTAGTACAGGGTGACACAAAAAAACGGTCATCATCTGAACTTGAATAACTTTTGAACTAATTAATCAATTCTTTTTATTTTTCAGATTTACCAAGTGGAACTAATGTTTTAAGAGTCTACCAAATTTGACCTTCGAGATGCCATGGACTACTGAGCAAAATATATTTATAGTTGAGGCATATTTTCGAAAGAAGTCTATCCTCGCAGCTCAATTGCAATTCAAAGAACGGTTCGGATGTTGTGAATTTCCTATCCACTCAATGATCTACAGATGGGTCAACAAGTTCAGAACCCATGGGACTGTGCATAACCTCAATCGTAAAGACACTAACAGACAATCACACTCTGG
>JGI24159J19872_10003617_pt1 | contig 19338 bp, 11 predicted proteins | sample Ectturendosymbi4_FD_19872 | JGI IMG/M metagenome (IMG submission 19872) | reverse complement strand
TCGACCCCCCACGGACTACACGGCCTGACGGTTCTGGACGATGAGACAACCGAATGGCTGCTCAACACCTGCCCCGATATCTAGGCGTGCTAGCAGTGGATAAAAGAAGAACTCGCTCAAACGAAAGAAGAAGAAAGGTGTACAAAAGAAGTGTTGTTTTATCGCTGTAGGCCTATACTGAATACAGCGCAGACTTGGACAATCTATGATTACACAACCATTTTGCATTTGCCATTGTTGTTAAGCGAATCCCGTGGAAAAATGAAATTAGCCAGTGAAAAATTCCTAAAACTCAGAAAATTTGTAATTTTTAAGTAAAGTAACACGTAACAGTGAAACCATTTTGCGTAAACTACCATTTACAATATTTAAGTGCAAGTATTTTCGTGGGGAGTTCTTTACTTTTTCTGGATGAAGTACAGCTCGAGGAAGTAACCTTCCCACTGCCTTTTCAGAGCTGCACATACCACAAGCTTGATTTTGATTGCCTGACTACTGTAAAATTCTTGATTTCAAAATTCAATCAACACGTTCAAACAGGGAACAGAAAACATCTACTTTAAAACTCTATGACACAGGACCTTGCTTATAATTTAAACAGGGTAATTTCCGCAAACTTGGTCGCTAAGTAGTTTACACGCATGTGAGAAATTTTTTCAAAACGTAAATAAAGCAAACCAAGTTGAGCAAACCTGTCAGCCTATGTTGCGATTGGGCAAACTTAATTTTCATGGCATTGATCTACATTCTACCTGATTGTTGGGAGAAACTGGCAAGTTGCAGTTGTCACACCAATACAACTTAAATATCTATATCATAGGTTCTCAAAGTGGGATCCGCGGACCCCAGAGGGTGAAAAAATATGTGTTTGGGGTCCGTCAACTGACGAAAAATTCAAGAAAATCAGAGTGATGGACAGTTTGAAAATATGTCCGCATTAGAGCAATGGTACTAAACCTCTCATTTGGATTATTGGCTGTTTTGAATTCCTGAGTAGACCAACTTACTTGGCCGTTTTGAGCATAAGCGTCACCGCACTATCAAGGGTCACTGTTACATAGCTGAAGTTGATTGTCAATCATCATTGTTACTTCACAAATACAAAAGTCAACAGAACATAAGAACGACCACTGAGCAGTGATGCCATTCCTGGTGTTTTTCCACTAGATCTAGTGTTTTTTCATTGCATCTAGTGTTCTAGTGTTTTTTATGGCTATGTAGTGTTTTTTCTGAGTGAGCTGAACGTAACTAATTGCACAATTTTGTGTAATTGTGACTGTAATTGAGACCTTTTGATTTAGTTCAATTGTAATTTGCTAAAAAACCTATCTAATTAAATCTTAAATTATGCAAGGCAATATCATGTTTGAAGTTAAACCGCTGCGAAGTGGTGCCCTGTGAAAGGCGGAGTTCTGTAAACGGCGAAGGTTGGTTGCGGAGGTTTGATGACGTAACCGGAGTCGCTAAAACCGATATTTTGCGTTGAGCAATGAGAACTAAACGGTAATAAAAATAATTTTACTGCAAAAGGTGATATTACACTACGGTAAAAGAATATTGTGAATGTATAAAATTTTTAAACATCGCAAACTTCCATGTATTAGATGTTTGGGGGAAGCCCATATTTATTTGCAATAATAAAATATTTTTCCTTGTTTTTTCCCGTTTATTCCCTTTGCAAAGCAACTTTTTTCCACTCCGGTTACGTCATCAAACCTCCGCAAACAAACTCCGCTTTTTACGGAGCTCCGCCTTTTACAGGACACCCTGCGAAGTCACTGTGATCATCTGTTAGAAGTTTTACTGATCTATACGAACAAACACAAGCGTTTCTGCTATCTCCCGTTTTCTTTGTCCCTGGTTTACAATCAATGAGTTGCACAGTATCTGTGGTTGGCATTGCAACGCATTTTCACTGCTGTGCAAGTTTGCTTTTATAATCTAGTGTTTTTTGGTGAATCTAGTGTTTTTTATCATGAAATCTAGTACTTTTCCGTAACAACAGAATGGCAACACTGCCACTGAAAAATCTCTTAGTCTTAGTATAAGCGCATGTTCGACGTAGCCAGGGCTGGCATACCGTCCTTATTGGTAAGATTTGTCCAGTGTTGCCATTTTAGCTGTTTTGCTGCTAGATCTAGCAGGTTTTTCTCACTGTTGGCTGGAAATTTTTCAATTTAGCAGGTAAGAAATTCCTGGCCAAATATTTGTTCCAACCATTTTCAGAGATGAAAACTTTTATACCTTTTTCATCAAAAAATTCTTTACCTTCTTTCTGACGCTTCGTATTGGGCAACACAAAAACCACCAGGCAGTGGGCACAACTCTAACTGCCTTTAATCATTTGGATGCATAAATATACCACTGCTATTACCATTGGCGTTTCTATTACGACGCAGCGAAGCTGCTTCAAGCAGATAATTGCATCATAATAACAAGCAACTGGATGGCTTGGTGAAGTCTAAATGATTTACTTCTGTGCTTAGCGAGCGCGTTAGGTTCAAAAGACTACATTGGCAGAATACATTTTTATCCCACGACACATGATTTTTACAGGTGGTTCAGTTACGCCAGGAAGTCGTAGGCCTATCATCTGGTCCATTAATAGTGAGTGCAAGACAAAAAATTGATACAGAGCTTTACAAGCTAATTTAAAACACCTAAAAAATAGCACATTTTTTAGCAGAATTTTACTATTTTTACTTAGCAGATTTTAGCTGAAAGTTTGTGACATGGTTTTAGCAGGATCTAGCAGTTTTTCGTGACACGATTTAGCAGGGTTAGGTGACAACCATCTGGCAACACTGGATTTGTCCTTTGCATGAAGGGGACTTAGAAAATTACTTACTTTTAAGAAATGTGCTTAAATTTGGTCTTGTGTCCCCATTTTATCTTATTTTCAGCAATAATGTCAGAAAGTGAATTGAAGCAACAAATGGTTTATAATTTTATTTCTACCCTTCCTGGCCAAACGTTTAGGACCACCTTGTAATAAGTAAACTTTTGTGTTGACAGGTTGTATGAGGCTGACGTATTCATTTGCTTGTTCGTTACAATCACTTTCATTTGCTCACAGAAGTCATGAATGCAATCTCATACATTATTTTAACACTTACTGTATACTGACGTTTAAATAAAAAAATATGCCGATACATATCGCTTTTTAGTGGTCGTCCTTGTTTTTGAGTTCAAGTCGATTGTAGCCCTGGCTATAACCATAGAGGCAAGAACAGATAGTGCGAGCAAAAAGACCTGGACGGATGAGAGATCTACGTTTAACTGACCTAAACGAAGTTGGTGGCAAAGAAGAAGATTTTAAAGTAGCTCTCAGATTTGCCAATAATGGAGCCGAGATAAAATTCTCTTTAATTTCGCTGTCTTGTTTTTGGGCTTTTCAGCTATAAACTTGTAGTAGGCTACAGTGGCTTATGATGGCATCGAAAGAGAAGTCCTTCCTTTCACCACTACGTATCAATGCTGTCCCGTCGCCAAGGGGGATTTGGTGGGCTTATTTCCCCCAAACAAGCCTCCCAAATTGAAATATGAAACACTATAAATCAGAGAAGCTTTTGTCAATTTTTAGATTGCCAAGTCCCGCTGCACAAACGTAAAACCCCCATATTGAAGATTTTCTGACGACGGTTCTGTATCAGCGTGAGGTTAGCTTTTCAAGTTTGGTGAAAATCAAACCGAAATATCGAAACATAATGGACGTTCGACTATCGTTGTCCAGAATCAAGCCAAGAATATCAAAGTCTGTAGGTCCCACTTGTAGGGGAACGTTGTCAGGAGCATGAATCTCACTGAACCTCAGATGAGTCTGTTTTGGAGACAACAGCATGAGTAAAAGACTTGTACATTTTGTTCATGTGAAGCCAGTCTCTTGTTTATTCGTTGTTTACAGTATTCGGGGGTCCGCACAAAATAAATATATGACTCAGGGGTCCGCGAGATAAAAAAATTTGAGAACCACTGATCTATATGAATAAAGTAAAGGCAACCCATGTCAAAAAGAGGAGTGAACCTGGTCGAACAGGGAATCTCCGAGTGCTCGCAGATGGTGAACACGCTATAGCCTTCCACTACCCACAAAAGCCTTCACTAAAATGCGGTTAGAAATCACTCCACCCACTATTCGAGCACACCAGCAAGGTTAGAGATGATTCAGGACTTGGCAATTTGCATTGGTCTCTGCCATACAAGAGGTTTCATTTCGTAACGTTACACCCTACACCCTATTGCATCCCAGTGTTTTTTTAAGCCGTTTTTGGGTGTCAAAATGACACCCTAAAATTTTGCAGTGACACCCTAAATTCTAAAAGCCAAGATATGGTTTTGCCTTGTATTGAAGTAAAACGAATTGAGGAAAGCATGTTTACCTGCAGGTGGCTACTGCAACAGATGGCTGCAATTGTAAGTTTGGTATCTGTCCATTGTCATGGGCACCGCCTCGCTTCGGCCTCTCACTAAACTGCCGCAGATTTGTACATTACGATGTACAAAACTGCGAAAACACTTCAATTATGGAAGTGTTGTACTGTTTCACCGTTGCGATCGGCTTACCTGACGATATATCAAACTATAAGGGCAAAAGGTAGGCGGTTGCAACGCGCATTCAAAACAAGGTGGTGGTTGTCGAGTGAGGCAGCAGTGAGAATGAGTGAGATTTTGGCTATATGGGCCGCACAGAAGCAGCTGTCAGAAGATAAAAATGGTTCAATGTGAGTTGTTTTACTGCTACTTATGAAAACAAAAATTTCAACAATCTGCTTTCCTTTTGTCAACATTGGCACCTCACCTGACAGAACGGCGCAAAGTTTTTCAGGCGGGATATTTTAACTTTGCACAGATGAAAGGTTCCGTACAACTGTGAATCAATGAGCTCTCTGGTGCAGCTGCTAATTCTGAGCTTGAAGCTAACTGCGAAAAGTTTGATAGTGAATTTAGGGAACTTAGAACGCCGGGTGGTTGTGTGTCAAGTGGCATGGCGTTTTGGAAGGGCACCGAATGATTGGCAAATTTATCATCTCCATACACAAAAATGGAGACAGGGGTGAATGAATCAACTACCGCGGCATCTCTTTGCTTAGTCTCCCAGGAAGAGTGCATGCCATGATGGCACGAAAATAATTGAACCAAAGCTTGATGATACCCAGTGCGGTTTTCTTTGCTGCCGTAGCACTACAGAACAAATTTCCACTCCAGCAAATTTTCGAGAAATCCAGAGAGCATCCCAATGAAGTATACACATTTATTGTCGACCTCGGGAAAGTATGGAAAGTATATTGCCGGGTTCCTCGTGAAAAGTTCTGTGGGTATTGTGGGAGTACGGTGTTGGCTGGTGCCTCTTGCTGGCCGTTAAGTAACTATATTCCTGCTCAGAAAATTGTGCCCAGTTCGACGGAGTTAAATCACAACTGTTCAGCGTTGGTGTTGGACTCCGGCAATGGTGTATGCTGTCACCACTCTTCAGTGTATATCAGGGCTCGTTACAGAACGGCTCGCGGGCCAAATCCAACCTGTAAAGCCATTTCACCCGGCCGCAATACATTTTGCCAATAATGAAATAATTATCTATTTACGAAAAAGTCTGTTTATGTGGTAGAATGGAACATATCCCGAAAAAATAACATTACGCAAGATGCCTGGACTTCGAACTGTTTCATAACTTATGTGGTCATCTCCCAAAAATTTTCGAGAGCCCTGGTCTATATGAATTGAAAAGCCAGTCATCGACGCGTTGACGAGGGTGTCACTGTTGGGAACTGAAGGATGGATCATCTGCTTTTTGCGGACAAATTGGTAATGCATGCGTGGATCTTCTCAACAGTGTCTTCAGCACGCATTTGATCGATTTTCTGCTGCGTGTGACCGAGCAAGAACGAAAATCAGCACTAAATATTGAGGTAATGCGTCTCTCAAGACACCCAAGGCAGTGTATTCTGCACGTGAGCGAGAATACACTGCAGCAGGTGGAGACGTTCAAGTACCTTGGGGTAGTATTCACGAGTGACGGAAATCGGAACAAAGGGCTTGATACACGGATTAGTAAACCTAATGCAGTTCTGTGCAGGGGCGGATCCAACCAATACGTTCAGGGGGCTATTTCAGTAATATTTGGCATTCAAGTCTCATTACGGGTTCACTACTGTAAGAGAGATGAAGTATACTTCAGGACTGCTGTGACAAAACAATACATGACAGAATGGGCTCACATCGCGAATGTTGTTTTACGAATTGTAAAAAATTATGGTGAATAAAGATACTTTCGTGAATAAATATAATTGAAGATGTTTTTTACGAGGAGCGATCGCCCCAGTCGCCCTCCCACTTAGATCCGCCCCTGGTTCTGCGTGAGCTTTGTTGCTCCATAGTGACAAAACGGGTGCTTTCAAAGACCGCAAAGGTTTCAGCTTTTAAATCGGTCTTTGTTCCGATCCTCACCTGTGGTCATGAATCTTAGGTTACGAGTGAAAGAATACTTACAAAAGAACAGACGGCAGAGATGGGATATTTGCGAAGAGTCCACAGTGTGACACTTCGTGACAAGGAGCACAGGTCTGAAATCCGTGAAGCCCGGAATGTCATGCCACTTTTCCGAATCGAGAGATCCCAACTGTGTCAGTTCGGCCATGTATATCCACAACGTCCCAGGAAGAATAGCGAAATAAGTCCTTTGGACTACAGTCTACACCCACGGGAAAGCGGTCCAGGTGGCGTGACTATATCTCCGACCTTGCTTGGTTCCATTTTGGTGTGGAAGCAGCATAACTATCTGAAATTGCATGCTGTTGATCGTGAAGTATTTCGGGTCCTCCTGGGGCTGCTGCCCCGTGACTCTGCCCAAAGGAAAAGCGGGCACAAAAATGAGTGAATGAATGAGTATGCAGGCCTAGATTCAACCTTTCTGTTTGTGAAATTGTCTTTAGTTTGTTTGCCAAAAGAGATGTCGTATTCAAATAATTAAGCACACCTGGATGGAAACTTGCATTTTTGTGAAAATCAGTTAAAATTATCAGACATACTGTAGAAGGGAAAATGGCGTTGACACCCTAAAGCTCAATCATGACACGCTTTTGAAAACCTTAAAAAAACCACTGTTGCATCCTATCGGTGTTTTAATTCGGTATCGGTAAGGAAAACAATTTTTTGACCTATAAACTTAAAATTTTCAAATTTCACTTTATTTTGACATATCAACTTTCTGTGTTTGCAACTGAAATGCCGAATAGAAAGCATATATTAGAAATCAAGCCGATAGATTAAAAATCTTCATTCTGCTGAAATGAAAATATCAAATGTGAGAAAGGCCCCATGAAACTCGAAGTAACAAATCGCAGACGGAAATTAATCCAAAAGAACAAGAGAAACATCCACTGTCAATAAATATCTTGAAGTCACTAAGAATGTTCTGCATTGTTGTACTTCAACATCTAGCACTGCTTCACATCATTGCCTTTAAAGTTTCTATATACACAATGGGTTGTGCATTTACCAAACCAAGTGGGTCTACTTTAGGACCACGTTTCTTACCTTCCCACGCCTAGCCTACTCATTCAATCGTCCAATAGTGGCCAAAACAACTTTATCATGTTGCCGCAACAAATACAATATTATGTCAGAATTGCAACTAAACTTGCAAAGGAACACCACTATCTCTCTTTTTGTAGCTTTAATGAAATATCGATAAAGATAAAACATTTTGCTGCAATATAATTTTGACCTAATAAGTTTTAGTCGCGCATGGTATCAGTGTGAAATTTGGTTTGTGGACGTTTCATAAACTTTAAAAAAGGCAGAACATTTTTGACTTTATTGACTTTTGGTTGCCCTAGTTATCAGCTTTAAACTTTGTTGTGTTCTTGTGCTCCATATATTCTCCTCATCTCTATTACGCAATGCACCAAAGTTATCTCTAAGGATCTATGGACCACGGAAAAGACAAAACTGACGTTGTATCCTTTAATTTGACAAACATATGGAGTTCAGTACTTTTAATCTTGTGCTTAATTTACTGTAAACCAAACCTCATGGTGTGGCTCCATGAGAAAAGTCCACTGTAAATGTTTCATTGTTATGTAGCAAAGATGAACAAATAGTTAAAATAGCACAAAAGAAACAGATGTCTCTTTTCTTTCAACTGGTTCAGATTTTATCTTCGGCTATTAAGATCTTAGCAAACCTTACCGTTGTCAACGACGCAGCAGTCGTGTCGTCCGAAGTATTTCGAGTATCCAGCTTTTGCGTGACATGCTTTGCACATGTAACTTCCAGGGATGTTCTGACACAGAGGGGTCCGTGTATTGGGACAAGCGTTCGACAAGCACTCGTCAATATCTAAACAAAGTCGTATCTGTTTTCTTACGCTTTTTATAACGTTTTCAGCTGTAATCTATGTTTAATAACTTTAGCATTCGAGTTAAAGTTTGGCCACGTTTGATTTGAACAAGTCGAGTTACAAGACCTTCTCGTTCGATTTAAAGCTGTATGTCTCGAAACATTTTGGAATCAATTAAATTACTGTCGTAATCATGGTAAAGCTGTGTTCAAGCCTAAACAAACGTGTTGTAGTCACATGCATTATTTAAACCGGAGTGGTTTTCTATTCATGCAAAGAATACAAAGATTAACTCATACAGTTGTTGACAGATTTTTGCAATGGGTTGTTTCAAACCGATTCAAATTCCTGAAAACGTTTTGCTTTAAGTTTACAATGAGTCAAGCGGTTTACATAAGCTTTTAGCTTGTCTCCACCGTGAGAAGCTGAATGTAGACTAATGAGTTTTAATTAAATTCGTGACGTTGGTTTATTAGTTTCAAAGACAAAAATGCTTTGTTTTTGGCTGGAGTCAGGGATTTAAATTAAGGTTTACCGATGATGACAAACCGCAGTTGTCACCATGGCCGTCGGAGGGGGGAAAGGGGGGTCTTGGCTCCCCTATATTTTGAAATTCCTCAGCAAAAAAAGGTTGTTTTCCTAATTTCGAGTGGGAAAAATCAAATCTATCTACTTTTGGCCCCCCTGGATAAATTTAAGAAAAATCCTCTAATGCCCCCCCTGGAAAAAATCCTTCCGACGCCCATGGTTGTCACAACTCACTTTTCGCCTCTATGCATCAACCGGTTGGTTGAAGAGCAGGTACTCATGCAAAACGTTGTTGATCAACGGGCAACCGAAAAAAGTTAGTCGCTTGAGCTTTTTATTGCTGATCGCGTACAATGCGCCAGATATATTTAACGACAATTGGCGGCAGTACGAAGCCTGAATAACGCTTTTTGTCGGGACGGTTGACGTGTACACTCTTGCCCAAGGAGCGCTAAGGCGATTGACTCAGTGGCCGTGGATCGAACAAACTTCCAGTTGAAAGGCAGACACTCTACCACTGAGCTAATTGCCGCCCGTTAGGTTACTGCTTTTTTCGCTTGAGTTTGAACAATTGACGAATGCATTTAGGGCACTACCCATCATAAACCAATGTAAATGCACTGTTATGTGGCCTAGATTTTCACCTAACACAACTGTATTGGAGCGTCAATTTACGATGCGAATCATGAGCTGGTTTTGACATATTTTGATATATTTTTGATGATGGGATAATCGCTAAGAGTAACATTTGGACATAACAGAAAATTTTGTTAATACAGCATGACATTTCGCTATTTCGAACTTGTCGGGGGCATAACGATTTTGAAGAAAACTTCGTTTGATTGCTGGAATGAAATCAATCACTGAAGTTGAGTTTATGAGAGGAAATTGGTTGGATCTCTGAGTACGAGACAATTATGGCAACTGCGATTGAATGCCGAACGAATGGTTTAAAGTTTAAACAGACTCAATAAGAAGATATGGCATTTAATGCGTTATTGAACGCTTTCATATCTATCATACTGTATGTTAAGCCTTCTGTACAAAATGGAAAAGCCCAATTTCAAATCTTGCTTGCAAAGTTTGCCTAAGCCCTGCTTTTTCGAAATGTATGATTATCGCAAAAATTAATTCCATTATTTCTCTGGCATTTCTGAAACAGAAAAAGAAACATATCTGAAATCAGGCACAAGAATTTTAAAATAAATTCTGAGTCCTCTCTGTATTTCATAAGCAGGGGTGTAGTACTGAAAAAAGACGTGTGGGAAAGCACACAAAAAACTAGCCATTTTCAACAGCACTTCGAGCTCATGTTTCAATCAGTATTTAATGAAATATTCACCTTCATTACAGTACACTACAAACAACAACATTCACAGTTTTCAAAATATTGCGCAAGAGATAGCTTTGCTATAGACTGGTTTCTATCAAAAAGGTGTGGGAAGGCGTTCCCACACCCCACAAAAATGTTTAATATAGCATTTCTTGCTTATTATATATACAAGCAATAAAGCTTTTTCATTGTTTGTGTGTCAATTTAGTTCTGCTATTCATTGAAAGTACGGTACTTAAAACTCTTGGTATTTTTGGCTGGTTGATATTACACAATTCAATAGGAAACTGCAGAAGAAAATCATGAAACTACCAAGCAGATTTTGACATAATTGAACAGTTTATTCTCCAGCATCAAACCTATTTCCAGAAAGTACAACCTTATAGCCAAACTTTTCTATATTATTAGTTTTGATGTTATTGTAAACCCAGAAAACTATTTTACCATTGCACTTTTTTCCATCGCTTTGTAATCGGTATCCTTCAAAGCAAGTGCATACGGTTGATCCATTTCGGGAGTCCACAGTACATGTTTGTGAACACTCTCCACAATCTGTAACGCATATTGGAATAATCATGAAACCCATACTTTTGCACCTGTAAGCAAAAGTTAGCTATGATTTTGGAAATTGCAGTGTGTTGAGACTCAGCATTAGATTTGGTTTTGCCTGAGTTAAATTCTGTAAAAACGAAAAGCATATTAAAAAGTGTTTGTATTCCAGTACCAAAGCTAGTTCAACTGCTAAGGGGCATCGACTCGATTACCTTCCGGTTCCTTCAGTGCCCTGGCGCCAATGCACTGGTTTGTGTTTCTCATGCGGAGTGTTAATTATCGCCAAATAAGATCAACTCAAGTTAAAAATGATAGGAGCTTTTCATGCGGTTTGCCGCGGAAAGTGCTCCAGTTTTCTTTGATGGACTAACTGAAGTTAACGGCAAACAGTCCAAGGTTGAAATACTCCATGCATTATGGGATTTTAAAGCAGCAGACTTCTACAAGATGTTATTGCTTTTTTTCAAAATTGTTATGCATTTATTTAAAAAAAAATAAAATCAACAGGTTTAATATGTATTTGGCTGTGATTTTTTCAGCTTTGTTCACAGAAAACAGTGTATTTTGGTTACAAGTATTAGATACATTGGTATCATGATAGATTCGCGGTTGAATTTGGATCTACTTATCGATCATGTGGGTAAAAACTTGTCTATCGCAGCGCGGCACTGTACAAGTTACAGCCTTATTTAAATGTGGATCTGCTTTGTAAGCTCTATTTCTCTGTCGTTTATTGTTACCTGCAGCATGCAGTACTAACTGGGGCACCGCAAATACAACCTTGTTAGATGTTCTAATTAATAATAACAACCCATTCATACGCAATTTATGTAAAATTCACACCAACGAACTAACACCCATGAAGGATACGCGTTTTTTTACTAATATTCTTGACGTAAAAGACATCTATCTATAAACTTGCAAAATGCGTGTATAAGATACGCAATCAGATGCTACCAAAAGAAATTACGGAAGAGCTTGAATAGATATAAAGCTACTACAATTTTCGCTAAAAAGGTTTTAATTATCCCCTTGTCGAAATCTGCAAAACAACAGCGCCATTATATTTACAGAGGCTAAAAGCTGTGGAATGTAATATCAAAACACTTATCATGCAAGTAGATCATACCGTACTTTGATGAAATTATATAAACAGCTGGTTTTACAGATATACAGTATAGATAATGCTCCTTCATATACATGTGACTCACTTTTCGTTGTTATTATCAGGCAGTTGCCGTTTCTGAATGTGATTAATTCGGCGCTAGCTAACCATTATCCGCGTTTGTTGTAATTATTTCGACACTTCCTGACTACCATGCGTCATTATCACTTGTAGTTCTTGTGTTTTTTGTTTTTGTTCATATTTTCTTGTTCTTTTCTCTCTCTTTTGTGTTAATTATGCTCTTTAATTTTCTTGCTTTTGTTCTATTTAGGATGGCCGACTTGTTGACCTGGCGGTCATTTCGCCAATTCTCGCAATGTTTTTTTCGAAAAACGAAGTGTTTTGTACCACGCGCAAAAATACGTTTGATTGATAGATTTGGCTGCAGTAGCGAACAGTTTAAAACGTTTTGTCAAAGAAAATTGCAGTCTTTCTTATAATGTTACAACCATTGTTGACAGAATCATTACTGGCAAAACAAAAAATCACAAAGTAGATAATTGCAAAGCTCTTTTACAACGTTAATCAGTGCAGTTAAAGCAGCTTGTTCTTGCGTACTGTTAATTTTCCCTTCTAATCCAACATCGTTGTGCAGGTTTTTATGTGTTGAAAAAACAAATAATAAAAACTTAGATGTTCTTCCTCCACATATTTTCCTTCCCAATTCCTCCTTAAAACAAATTTCCTCCCAGAAATTAAAAATTTCTCCCTTAGCGAGCCAAGTGACACCCGTTTGACAACCACTGGTCTAAGTGGTTCGGAACCAGTGGAAAATGTAAGCCTTGTAAGTTGTGATAAATAAATCTTTTAGTGCGTTAAGTAATCGCTCTCTGCAAGTGTGTTCTAACCAGTCCCGTCGCCACGCGGTTCTTTCGCGGACTTCGCCACCCAAACAAAGCTTCAAGTCCACCCAAATTGAAATATGAAACACTATAAATAAGTAGTTTTTGTCAAATTTCAGAACGTCAAACCCCCTGCACAAACGTCAAGTCGCCTATTGAAGATTTTCTGACGAAGGTTCTGGTTCTAATATGAATTATTTAGCCACCAAATCGACACATTTCAGTAAACGTCGATGGGTTATTGACAGACGTGTGATAAATATCATTGCCAGCTCTATTATTGTACTTCAAAGTCTGTTGCGACATATTTTCTACCTAAGAAGACGTATCAACAACAGTTACAATTGCCAAACTGTGTTTATTTTTGGTTTTGATCTTGACATATTTCGATGGAAAAGATTGTTCCGGATTTTACGGAAAGGTGCTGTACCAATTCTTACAAATGATATTATTAAACCTTGTATTGTTTTTTTCTAAAGGACAATATTTTACGTTTCTCATGCATTTAATTTCACAGACTCGTTGAAGAACTTGATAGTAAAGTTATGAACACATGCGTTTCCCATATGTGAACCGCATTTTTTATAAATTAACTCCATACATATAGTCAATTCGTCCAGTCGGCATACCTGTAGTACATTGTTTGCAAGTTTTAGGGCAATTTATTCTGAAGACAGGTTCGCTGATGCAAAGGTGCGAATAGTTTTTGCACCAGTCAAATCCATCCTTGCACAAATCTAAGAAAACAAGCCTTGCAGTTACTTTTAAATAATTCCTGAAAGTCGATTTTAGTTTTACCGAAGTCAGTTTAAGATCAATTCTGTTGGATGAGCATGCAATGTTGAGCAATTGTTGCCATATACTGCAAGAATTACCATTGAATAACCGTATAGATAGTGTTTCCAACCCGGGTTTTCCCGAACCCGAAACCCGAGATTTCTACTACTCGAAACCCGATTTTTTTCAACTACCAAACCCGGGTATTTTAAAAACACTGGAATTGCTGTTGCATTCAAATATTAGGAATTCTGATAACACTGAAGTTGCAGACTGGGGCGTGTAACGGCCAAATTAGAACGTTTGTACTTCCAACTACTATCATGGGGCACGAGTTGCGGGTTTTGTTCGGTGACCACCGTACGTTCGTTGTTGGTCCGTTTATACTTTCGTTCAGTTGACATATTTAGACGGATCGTGGCGTCATTTTACACATAATAAGTGTCTACCCTAACTTGTCTTTTTGCTAACCTAATTAAATAACTACAACGTGAGGTAGTTCTTCAAAGCTATGCTGTACTTTCGCAGTTACTTGTTAGTTCATTTATAAGCTGTTATGTGTTAGTTCAAATACAAGATGTGATTCTTTGCTAAATGGATTCGTTCTTTTTCAGTTCGCAATAACTTTCCACAAAAAATTTGGCTTTCCTTTTGAAGTGACTTTAAGTAGAATTTTGATCATACACATTCAGTTTAAAGACGCTAGTTATCATAGAAGATATGCTTAGAGCCATCTCTTATAAAACAAGGCTCAACCAGCACCAAAGTGCAATTTGTGCTCCGTGAGACAAACGTAGGTGGTTCAAGCACCGAAAGTTTAATCCACCATTTGAAATCAAAGCACAGAATCCATGTAATCCTTGAGAGTGAAGACCAAAAAACTATTCCGGCACAGGAAGGGATGCGATCACAAATTGTGAAAAAGGAAATGAGTCTTTTTGAGGTTACAAAGAAGAGGTCAAATAACCTTGAAAAAACTGTTCCATGCCTAAATTACAATCAAGCCCACATCAGTGAAACCAGAGAGGGCTTTTTCAGCCACGGGATTATTTGCCACAAAACTCGGAAACAGGCTGAATGATGAAAGTGTGCTTTAATTGTCATGCGTCAGTATTATAAACATCATTGAAAAAGTGTGCTTAACTTAATCAAAAAAAGGGTGCTTACCTTTTTTCGCTAATAAATTGAGACCAACAGCAGTAATTTCACTGTGATATCGAGTTTTATCGCTCAAATTCGCATTCATTTCAAAACCCGAAAAAACGGGTTTTTCCGGGTTCTTTTGTCAGCTACCCGAAACCCGGGTTTTAAAATCTTGCCCCGAATTGGAAACACTACGTATAGATTGAATCAAAATCCGATCAACTAAATACCTTTGTTTTAGTTAAATATTTCCTCATGTTATATTGCAGAGTCAAAAGCAACACTAAATCATTCCAAAATTCATTTATTGTAAAACAGAAGTACCACCTGTAGAGTTGCTTGCTGTAGCTGTGCACATCCACTGCAATGTTGCAAACAGCAACCTGCAAAAAAACAACAAAAATTTACGATATTTGTTTGTCTCGTTTTTTCCTTTCTTTGTTTTTGCCTTTCAATCTATGCAACTGCATTTTTCACAAAGCTTGGCAAAAAACGAATAACCAGGTTAATTGCTGATAAGGAAAGTGTAAATATGAATTCATTCTTGAATCTCTATACGTAATCACCTTACTCATCGAATATAATTTATTTGGATTGAGAAATTCCTTACACGGGTTTCAGCTGACTTCAAAACTTTTGCTCTAATTTAAATGTCAGCGGTGCCCCAACCATACTTTTCAGCTTTTTAAACAGTGTTATCGTCGTTGCTTTTTCTTTATCTTGCTAACATGACTCTAGTTTTGCCTATTTCAAATTCGTTTTTCTAAAATATTTTTACCAGTTACGACAACACTTTAAGTGGCAACATTTAAACTCCAATGTGACATATTTCATATCATTACGAGTCTGACATCTAGGTTTTACCACACACGTAAAATTACTAAATATGTGCAATTGTGCATAAGTGGTAAAATTCAAAGCAATCCGATCCAATCGCTATGAGAAGTGCATGAATAACAGTTTTGTTTATCGTAATATATGATAGAGGAGTATTTACTTATAAAATCGTTCTTTTAACCGAAATGGTCACAAGTGGTAACAGTTATTGTTTTCTTCATGATACGAGTATTTTCATGTTGTAGGTTCTGAGTTTACTTTTATGCGCTTTGATGCTATGGCACACAAAATATCAGCTACAAGAAAGTGTCCTTTCCTGGCAACACCAACCCACCATTTGCTTCAGAAATCGTGTGGGTCAAGTACCTTGCGCGTTCAATAAAAAGTGCAATTAACCAAAAGAGCCCAGCAACAGTTAAAACAGTAAATCAGATTAATCCATCATGCCTGACGCCTGGCCGCTAACATAACCAACAGCACGAGCGTCTAAGGCAACAACCTATTCAGTCCTGCGAACTTACCCAATCACAATTGCTCCTTTTGTAGCCATTGAAAAGCTTGTATTCTTTGAACCCAAGCAATCAAACTAGAGTGCACGCGCACAAATATTGCGCTCACTTTATTTTCCTATTCAACCGAATAAACTCTTTCTAACTTTCTTTGGTGAGACTTAGGTGTTATTTCAACGCAACCTTTGAAATTTGCACTGTAACTAAGCTCTTCAATACACTAAGCGTTTCTATTTCAGAATGGCAATCTCGCAAACGTTGCTTTCATTTTTTCTCCAATCAGAAAATTTCAGATCGCAAAACACTTTACAGGAATACGTACTGTTTTAATTTCGAAAAAAGGGCTATACTACAAGGCTAAGCTTCAAAAATAGTTCGTAACATTTACCAAACTGTCGTTTAATTGCCCTGAGGCAAATTTTATTGGCGACTAGCTGACGTAAAGCCGGCCGTTGAAGCAGTGTCGATTATTCTATTCGAAGCTGGTGACGAATAATCTCGCAGCAAAACGAATTAAACGTCAAGATGTCAAAGCATGACGCTGACTGTTGTCACACCGAAAATAACAATTACACAAATAGAATTTCTATTTTAAATAAAAGTTTTTGAAAGCTTCCAGCTGGCACACTCAAATTTTCTTTGCTTGTACTTTTTGACGTCAAAAAATAATCAACAGCAAAAACTTTCTCCTAGCAATCACATATCCATGCGTCAGTCATATCAAATGTTCACATTCAAAAGAATGTATACGATGCAAATATGTGACGGTAAGTTACAATTTAATGTACCGGGAGTTGTGCTTTCTTCTCATTATTTTCATAACTTTCATGTCATGTGCAGCATATAGAAAATACAGAAAACGCAGATTGTGTTATAATCAGTGGTGGGTTTAGGATTGGGGGGGCCCGAGGCAAGACTAAAAAGGGGGCCCTCTGATGACATCATCATACTCAGCCAAACGTGATAAGAACTTTTGATCAAGCCTAAGATACGGCCACCCAAGGATACGTTCCTGAGACTACGGCATTACTGACATAGCAGACGGAGAAAATGCAAAAGGGTGTTCATGATACACAACTTTGAAAACACTGAAAGTTGGGAAGACACGGCTGGCAACACATAAATGTTAGGTGATAACAAGCTGGCATCGCCCACACTTCTTTATTTTCGCGCCCCATTTCTCTGCATTCACCGTCAATAAACTACAAAGCTTCCCCCTTTGAAAGTTTCATACTTTCCCCCTTTAAAAAAATGCTTGGTAGTCGGTATCCTGAATTTGTTCACAGTCATGTCTTCATTGGAATCCATGAAACCATAAACAACAACCAAGAAGATTTAAAACACTACATTTGTTTTAAATTTCATCCTTTTAGTTACAAGAACATAGCATACAAAAGCATCCAACCTGAGACTTGTTCTGGAAAGCTTTGAGGCTGGATGAGTCAAGGCTGCCCTCACCTTGCAGTGACAATAGTTGTTTGAAATATGTGCAAAAGTAGAAATAATTCATCATATACCTTTTCGCAAACATTTCTACTGCAGCAAGCAGCCTACACCATTGATTAAATCTGTGCTAAGAACCACCTAAAAAGCTGTAGAAAAAATGAGTACTCATAATATTCAAGACATGTCATTTCTGCTTACGTGATAAGAAGCATGAATGTAACCTTGCTTATTAACAGTCCTTGCAGCACAACAGCAATAACACAAGAATACTTTGTAAACTAAGAAGAAACTGTCCTATGAATTAAAAGAGGTAGTGTGGTCACTGCTATAACAATTGCATATTGTCTTATTTTCTGATGGAAATGTTCACAAAGGCACAAATTGTAACATCACAAGAAATGAGAAATTTGTCTAATCTTTTCAACTCAGAGACATAAATATGAAATCCTTGGATAAAAATATAAATGTTCTAAAACATGCATTTATCAACATAATTTTTACAAAACTTGAGTTTTGGTGTATGGCATATCAGCTTATGCACTAGACCAAGGGTGGGCAATTAATTTGGCTCGCAGGCCACTTTGAGAAGGTCGCATTCAGCGGAGGGCCGTACCTTCAAATGGAAATAGAAGCAAGTTTTGGTTAAGTTAGCCTCAGTAGTAAACAATAACATTTACTGTGGTAAGCTGAAGGAAATTTCAGATTTGAACATATTTCCTGAATTCTTCCGCGGGCCACTGAAAACGCTGTGGCGGGCCACATTTGGCCCGCGGGCCGATATTTGTCCACCTCTGCACAAAACGAACATTGCTACCATGAACAACTTGGGTGCTTGAAGCTGCGCTGTCCTCTGAAGGCTCAGTACCACAACCAGTACCACAGACTACAGCAACAAATTTGTCCAGCAGGAGACCTTTACATTTTTCATCAGCCTTTAGTCTTTCTTCCTTTTTCCTTCTTTTTGCAGCTCCATTTGGATACTTTCTGTTGAACTATGGCAGGGTTTTTCTTAAGGAAAATGTTAGGTACGCAGTATAGACCTGTAGGGACCCGATTTCTCTGATTCTAGGGACCCGATTTTCTCTGATTCTAGGGACTTAATTCTAGGTACCAGATTCCGGTCCCTAAAACACCTTAAAAAAAACCCTGAACTATGGCATTTTCATAAAATTATCAATAAACCAAATGCTTCAATCTCTAAAAATCATCATTTGGTATAAAAACAATTATCACTTGATATAACAAGTTATCATTTGGTATAAATATTTGCTCTTATTTGATAGGGTCTTTCAGGACTTTTTGGAAGAAATTTTAACCCACAATTTTTTTATGTACAGATGTTGGTTTGATGCTTTTCTTTGTTTGCACATTGGAGATGGTAGTGGGGCTCCTTTGAAAGCATAGTACTTACATATTACAATTGCTTTTGGGGTCCATTTGAAAGCTAGACAGTAGTAACAGGAGAGGGTCAAGCCCACCATTATGCGGATGATTGAAGATCGGAAAATCGGGTAGGGGGGGTTTCCCCAACCTCCCGAGGTTTTGTCTAATCCAGCCACTTCATGATCTAACCTGTCACTTATTGTCAAAGGCTGAGGTGTCCCAGGGCATACCCGCTTTAATCCCATAAACAAATATTCACGCAACCGGCCAAGATCACTTCACTTTAACAGCTTTTAATAACCATGTGGACGTTAGTATCAAAGCAAAACGCACTGACAACCTGCTAACTTCATCAGTGTCCTTTGCGAAGCATTCGCCTTTGAACGTTTATCGTGTTTTAACAAAAGCAAACAAGGAATAACTCATTACGATTGCTTTAAGATAAAGCGCGAACCACTTTACAGTTAGTCAGTTTCACCCCGCTC
>JGI24159J19872_10003616_pt1 | contig 19340 bp, 15 predicted proteins | sample Ectturendosymbi4_FD_19872 | JGI IMG/M metagenome (IMG submission 19872) | reverse complement strand
GAGAGGGTTTGAACACCTCTCTAGCTGCAGCAGCTAGCGAGTTATAACAAAACAAACTCGAGCCAATTAATTGGCTCCGGTGGTCGTTAAAGGGATCGTGAAATGACAAGAGTAATGGAATGGCTAGCTGCAAACAAACTCTCACTAAAGATTTCCAAAACAAAATATATGCTGATTACAGACAAACATATAAGCACAGAATCCTTCGTAATAAATGTAAACAGCAATAGTACTGAAAGAACTTTGACTTACAAGTACCTTGGTGTAATTGTAGATGAAAAACTGACTTGGGAAGAGCATTTTAAACAGTTGTGTTGTACTATATCCAAATATGTTGGTGTAATGTACAAAGTTAAACATTATGTTGTTAATAACCAAGCATTACGTATGTTCTATCACAGCTTAATAAACTCTCGAGCACAGTGGGACTATTGCCTGGGAAGAGAAGCTTCATGTCATGTACAGCCAATATCTGTTGTTTTAAACCGCGCCATGGAGATGCTTAAACACAAATAAACTTTTGACTAACAAAGTTACTACCCATTTATAAAACGCAAAAATTTCTCCAACTAAACGATATATACAATCTTGAAGTGAGCAAATTCATGTACAGATATATTAACTCTCAGCTACCTGCTACGTTTAACAACTATTCTCAACTCGTTACAGATGTTCATCGAACTCAGGTGCTAAAATGATAAAAAATAGTGAATAGAAATCTGGTCAAGAATCCTTCAGAAATAAAGAATTAAACGTGTTCGGCACTTTTTTCGGCAGAGTATAAGAAATATGTATTACTCAGCTACTAGAAACATACTTTGTGTTCTTATTAATTGGTGTACATAAACCAAGTGGATTGATTTAATTACTTAACGCTGTTACAGTGGAAACTGTCAAATAATGAAGTATCTCCGTTTATACATTGCATCGTTTGTTTTTTGTTGCGTTCACAAAATTGATGGCATCAAACCAAGTAGTGGGATGCCTTTAGCCTATAGATGTAAAGCAAACTATGTGCCTACTGAACTGTGAATTTTCGTTCCCACTTCCCATACGTACGTTGACAGCGAATTCTTTTCCGCAATGCATGATTGTACGCCTAGTTTTCAACCTGCCTAAATTCCGTGACACCATTACAGTGCTGCACCAGTTTATAACTTTTGAGGCAATTCCTCTCTAGCATTCGCGAATATTTTTAAATGTGTGAAAACAGTAAATGTATAATGTGACAACTTTAAACCAGTTTCTTCTGATGGCTTGACCTTGCCTACAACGCATTTTACTTCAATAATCCATGTAACCGCATTGAACATATTACATTTATAATCAGAACAAAAGACTTTTACTTACTGTTATACACTGTTCCCTTTACACTCTAAGCAGCTTCGTCCTTGAGGGTCTGCAGCCTAAATAATTCCTGGCCCTTCGCAGCCTTCCACTCCCTCAGAAAATTTATAAATCGATGTACTTGGAAGCCATCGCAGTACTACATTACAATAATCGTGATGGCGTCATTCATGCATGTGTCTTATAATCTTTGTATTTCATCAAAGTCAATGTATTAGCGGCATCAAACGTATACTCTCTACTACCGTCACGAATATATCCTCGTCTTCTTTTATGTATTTGTGTATTCCTTGTTACTGCGATTCATGCTTAAAATCTAGCGCCTTGAGTGTGGGAATGAAGACGTTACACAATACACAATCAAGTTATGGGAAACTCTTTGGGCTGTGGCGACCAAGGAAATTGCAACATGGGAATAGGTCCACAAGAAGCATTTTACGGATGCGCTGACGTTGTAATCAGGACTGGTGCGACCTTTCCTCCTCCAGACTGGGTACAACGGAACACGTGCAGTGAATAAAATAATTAATCGTTGAATCTTCACCCATGAAATTGTTATGTGGAGTTTATCTTTAAAAATGCATCTCCGAGTGTTTTCTGACGCGCACTAGAGCTAATGTTTGGGTAGTTTTTTCTACTAAGTATCCCAATACAACAGCAAAACATAGTTTGAATTAATACCCATCCAGTTTTATTTCCTTGAGTTTCGTTCATTGCACATAACTTTCGCTTTGACTTATGTATGCACGGCCGCATAAATATTCATCGACGACCGCATGTGGGCGCACGACCGCAGGTTGTGCACCCCTGAGTTAAACAGATAATGCAGAAAAATTTTAACTGTTTTCAGAGGTTTTTGAAGATATACGAAGCGTTCAGTTCTTTTAACGTTTTGTATCGGCTTAAATTCCTTCAAGGTTTGGCATCACTGGCTATACCTGTGCAATGCGCGAGCCGTATGTAGACAAATAAAGCACCTGGCCTAAAAACAGTGCTACTTTTTGGCTAGGTGCCTCCATAAATTAGAAGCGTTTACAAACAGACGTGTTTCAATCAAGTCAGAGGGTAAAAAAATGAAATTCACGAGATTGAGTGTCAAGTTTAGTTTATGTTTGTACTTGGCAAGTTTTTTTCAAATATCGTGGATTAAATACGATGTTCAAGAATAAAGTACCTGCCACAACCACTAGCACAGCTTTCCCAACATAACCAGTCTATTCGTCCCAAGCACCTCGCCGACAACTACCAGCAATCCGTCTCCACCTGAAAAACATCCTGCCAGGTTTGCAAATTAAGAGACATGTGAGGTTTGTATTGAAACAAGCTTGTTACCTGTTTCATCATAGAATTTTAGAGTTAGAAAGTGAAGCAAAAAAAACTTCTTAAGATTTACTGCTTCACACACAATTCTTCTTTATGAAGGATTGGAGATTCACTGAAACATGAAAGAGGGTAATACTGTATCTATTTTGCGTGTGTGCAAAGTTGTAAAGACAAGCTGAAATTGTTGAATCATTGTTGAACCACGAAAGACATCGACTTGCTTATTTTAAAACTTGCACTAAGAAGCACAAGAAACTGACATAAATTGTTATTACGTAATAGACAATATCAAAAGTGACTATATCCAAGTTTGAATCCATGCAGCTTGGCGTCAAAACGTGAAAACAAACAAAACATGTTATGGAATCTTTCGTCACCAACAGCTAGAAGACTGTTTTTACTCAAATTTAAACAAAACTGTTAAAATATCTTTGGTTTGACTGGCTGCAAAAATCATCCAAGATATTTGCATAGCTTTCGGCTTTGTTCTCCTTTACTACCTCTTATCAATACAAGCACAAAGCGCTAATGATAAAGAAATTCGAATTCATTCAGTTTTGATTCACAGGGTAAGAGCCCTGTGAAACAAAACTGAATAAAGCCCTTACAAGTGGGACCACGGGCGTCCGCAGAAATTTTATCAGGGGGACAACGTCGACATATTGCTTATACTTTTCAGGCTGCTGACGTTGCAATGCAAATGGACGTTCACAAAACGCTTTACCCTTTTCACACCACAAAAATGCCTCATGTTACGGCTACAGTCCCAAAATTACACTTCATTAGCCGCAATGCTTGTTTTTCACTCATGCTTCTTTTTATATCGTATAAAACAACGTGGATTACTGCAGTGCTTTGCAACCCTTTTCAGTTTCGTTCACCCCTGCCATCGATTGCTTCGTTCCCATTCATCCTGTCGTGAATGCATGGCCAATGTGGCAATAATCATAGTGGAGTAGAATTGCTCTTTATAGCGTCACTTCAAGAGACCGAAGAAAATCGTTATAACATAGGCGAACTGTCGTCATAGCGAACGACAGTAAATCGTTGTTGTCAACAATGTCATACTTTTTCCATAACGAGATACTGTTTCTTTTGGTCGACAATTTCCGCACTGCTACACCGCAACTATCGATCAAACTGACTACAGTCGCAACCAGTGTTGCCAACTGGTGTGTATGTACCAAATTTACATATGAAAAATTCTTACTTCTCTCTTCTTTCTGCTGTAAGTAGACTATACCTCAACTGCATTGGCCTTTATTGCAAGCCGGTGTCCCCTTGTACCTTACAAGCACTAAATGCAGTGAGGAGCACTAAAGATCAAATTGCAAATAAAAGGGTTTCGGCCTGTGCTTTTGATTCCTAACCACATACATTTTATAAACTAACAACAATCGTGAAAGGGTATCACGGCATTGAATATGAACGGTGCTCATTTTCTGATTTTCGAGGATTTCTTCTTGCAATTTCTTTGGTACATTTCAAGGATGATTGTAGATTCCCGTGACACGTGAACCCATGAAATGCATTCAGAGGTGTCCGTTTCCAACAGACATCTGCAAGTCAGCAATCCACATCGTTTCAGTACTTTGTTTTATGACTGGTTTTGTCCAGGCCCTCGGTTAAGCCTTTCATAGCTCTCGTCTCTTATTGACAACAAACGGCTTGCGTCTGTTGTCCTTGTGCGACAACTAACGGGAGTGCATGCAAATATTACCTCGATTTCTGGCCAACCTCACCATTTGGAGGTACAGAAACATTTTTTACGAAAAATGTGTTTGAGAAAATTTAGCCTCCTGACGAAATACCGTTGCGAATTTGTTTTGACCTAATAAACTGTTGTTGGGTAGGCCTCTTTGTTGGCTAGGTAGCACTAGTCCTAACGCAGTGCAAACCTATATAACCGTTGAACGCGAGCAGCACAGCTGTTACGGATATAAGGCAAAAGGGATGTCGAAGCAACATTGATAAAGAGCGATTTAAGGGGAAATAGTGGATTTTACAAGGCGGCGGCCAAAAGGGTTTTTCCAGGAGAGCCAAAAGTGGTGAAATTTCATTTTACCAACTAGAAACTAAAAGAAGCACATTTTTCTCCTAAAAAGTTAATACGAAAATACCAAATTTCAAAATCCAGGTGACCAAGGCCCCTCTGCCCCCCTTACGATGCCCATGGCTAAAACGTAGGTTTATGGGATTTAATTGGCATCACGCCAGCGATGAATGGATGGGAAGATTTTTCAACAACGCCAATAACATTTAACTGGTGAAATCGTCTCTGCACTGTGTAGTTACATCACGTACCTATTTGCTAAACAATCGCTTTTGACAACTTGCAAAGGCTTGAACGCGTGCGACACTTGTATGGTGTCTACTAGCGTGGAGCGTGCAGCGTAACAACATCCACCCCACAACATAAACTTCCCGTGCGGTTGCTCAGCAAACTCAGATGTGGAGTTTGACAAATACTCAACGCCAGCAGCCCGCTCGCTTAAATGGACACGTATACCGTTGATGCCTAGCTGTCACGCTTTCTTGTTACCAACTTACACATTTCTGCATAAGAATTAAGCGTTTAATGATAGAGATTTGCAAAATATGTTGCAAGGACCCTTTTTGCCCATAATATCTAATGTGCATATGAAAGCAGCCATGGTTATTGCAGAACACAACATAGAAGCTGGAATCAAAACGATTCCCTAATGGTTCTAAGAATCAAATTAGTGTAATCATGACATTGCAGGAACCATTGACGAGAATTTAAATTTGCGTGACTGCGGTACTTTCGAAATTCACTTCTACAGTTTTAACAGAATTTTTTAATTTTTTGTTACGTAATTTTATTTATAAAATAATTTTTGTCAATGCCAAGGATTGTGCTGCACGACTATTCAGTTATTTTCGAAACACATGCAATTGGCTTATTTTCACAGGTGTCAGTATCAAAGGCACGAAGGGAAATCGATATTTCGGTTGTTTTGCAATCTTGCCCTAGAAATGTGATGGTCGAGCCATGTCTGTTAAAAAGGCAAAGAAGAAAATATTGGCCAAAATATTTAGAAAATAAAATAAAGCTAAACGAAGTTTTTCATTTGTTTTGAACAAAGATGATCACCTAAAATATGTTATCAATTTGTTAACTATGCCCAAAGATATTGAAACCTGAAAAAAATAAATATCATATCAGGGTTTTTTTAGGGTATGTTAGGGAACCGATTCGGGTCTCTAGAATTGAAATTCGGATCCCTAGAATCAGAGAAAATCGGGTCCCTACAGGTCCGTACCAGGTTCCTAACATTTTCCCTAAAAATACCCTGATCATATGTTTGTGCCCAGTAGGGGTATAACATATAAGAAGGCTGAAAGAAACTTTTTACAATGAAGTTTACTAAATGATATGGCTCTATTTTTACCAATTTTTGCCAACTGTTCGCAAAACGTGTAGTTTCCGAGGGCGATTGCATTTCTTTCGACAGCTTTGACCCAAATCTTTATCAAACTTATGAAAGTGCCAGTCATTTCTATAACTACATCGACGGATGTACTGACTCTACTTGAGATGATAAAAACTACATACGGAACAATATAAGACGTTTTTTTACTTATAGTTAGATTAAAGATTGATTGAAAGCGAAAAGTTGAAAGCAATGTCTCGCTCTTTGTATACAAAGCCCACCGAAGCATATGCAGCTATCACAACTTTTCAAAGCAATGGTGTGACGCCAGAAGAGAGTTTTGCCTTTTCTGGTTAAATTTAAATTTCTTGAAAGTTGGAGCAGCAAATGACGAAAGAACGAAGGGAAAAAGAGTTTTAATGTCCTGCAGATACAAAATCGCTTGGAAATTCTATGCCCTGAAAAATTTATTAGCATAACAAAATTTTTCAAAATTCTTGCAATGAGTTTGTCACAACCAGGCTTTATACAAAGCATAGTTTCAAAAGCACAGAATGGCAGATGGATAGCTCTACTTATCCTTATGAGCTGGTTCGTTGTTGTTTGTCAACAAAATCTAATGAAAATCTCGATGTTTCAATGTAATATTCAATATTCATCAGAAGCGCCAGTTATATTAAATACTTGCCAAGAACCTGCGGATGGGTATTAATTGCAAACACAGCAAACATTTTTCCAAGCTTCAAAAAAATCTCTGGGATGCCAAGAAACAGCTCGTTTAATGAAAATATCGGCAATAAGACCATTTCGCCCCATCTGTACTTTTATTCACTGGCTTTTTCCCATGACTTTGTCGGGAGACGTTGTCAAGCGGCCATAGCTCTCGTCGCAACGCGCTACAGCACGCGAGAGGATAAAGAGTAATATCAAAACGTGAGACCAGTTGATCAACGAACTCGACTTCTGGTAGCGGTGCGTGACTGCGCTCATCTTCGTTTTTGTTTGTTTTCCATGTCCTTCAAACGGCGATATTCGCTATTCATGAGACCGATGTCCAGGTGCCACACAGCAGCCGCAGCTTCGCCTTTCTCGCCAAGGAATTCAAATCCCGGATACAGTGTTGTAAACATAAGCAGGTTTTAATACTGCAACTGATTTTTTATTACAGTAACCGTTCACTTCCATACCCTCTCTTGTATACGCAGTACGTAAGTCGAATCTTCCGACGTTATACATTCCACATCAGCAGCAAATCAAAAGCTGGATTTTTTTTCAGAAATCGAAAGTTGGTAGTTGATATTTCACACATTTTCAGTGTTTGGCGTTCGTACACACTCGGAAAGTTAAAGACATTATGCGAAACATGCTCCTTTATGTACAGCATTGGTGCAAGCATTCAAAACGCTGTAAATGCTCAATGACAAAAATTGCTATATCACATGCTTTTCCCATTTTAGGAAGAGCACAAAATCTTTGCATGCTTTATTGAAATATATTGAAATTTTAGCAACATATAGAATTTCCACAAAGTAAATGTTAAATTAAATGCCCCATTAGCCAATGTACTGTGAGAGAAGAACCATAAAATTTTATCTTTTTTAAAGGAGCAAGAAATTTATTCCCTTTCTCCGAAATTTTTCATTCTGCGGAAAAACAGAAGCGAACAAATTTTCGAAAAATTTTTATTTTGCAAACTTTTAATAAACGGAAGGGTTGGCGGTGCAAATCCTGCTGCACTCGTGGGAAAACTACCAGAGGTTGGCCAAAAACCGGTTAAAACTTGTCAAAACTGGTTGGTGGTATACATCTATAACCTTACTTGGTCGTACCTTGGAGTGAAGTCAGTGTCATTAATGGTTGCCGAAAATTTGATGAAAATCATGAAGTGTCTCAAAATTTTGTAGGACTTCTGCACCTGCGACCTCCCAAAAGGAAATACGGGTTCGATGATGAATGATTGAAACTTTTGGTCATTGAATGCACTTTGCTGATTGTGTCTTCCTTCGGTCTATTTTCAACGGTCAATTCCAAGTTATAATACAGGGTCTATTCAACTTTATTTCGCAAGAATTTTGATTAGTTTTAATTAACAGCTCGTGCCCTGCGGCAAAAGCCGTGCCATTATTGACAGCCGTCTATTCGGATTTACTTCATAAAGGTGCGAACTCGAATTGAAGTCGTGGCTTTCGGATTCCATGCTATCCTCCAATCAATGTCCCAAACAATATTGTTAACACCTGTCGCAACAATCGCCAGCTTTCCGGCGCCGGCTCTCAGCGTTGGTTGGCTTTCGACCAGACAGCGAATATATTACTTTATGTTGCGGCCATAAGCAATCACGCGTACAAATATGACAGAAGCTCGCTTGGTTTAACTGCCCACCCATAGTTGATTTAACGTTATCTTTAATTTAAAATCCAATTGATCAACGCATGAGCCTCTGGAAACAGTGCGTTACCTGTCAGTCAACCTGGCAACTAGTTTTTGCTGACGGTCCTACAACAAGGGAGTAAATTTTCGAAGCCTAAGCAATCAAGGTCCTTGTTGTTGGTGGAAACAACGCTATCGTATCATTGTTTCCAAAACGACTCCCTCACAACCGTCGCTTGTTTCGACAAAACGGCCGTGTGATTGAAACAGCCATTCAGATGCCTTCAAGCTGCAAGGTATTGAACATCTGCTTTTACTGTTTATTGCTGATATCTAACACAACTTGTTCGGCAAATGCTTAGTTTTCATTCACTGAATAAATGATTAATTTTCAAGGATCATTTCTTGCTCATCCCTACAAGTAACGATTTCACTGTTCAAAAATAAAAATTGATTTTGTAGTTTATGCGAATCTCAACTTAATTCATGAAACCCTAGCACGTTTGGGGTTTGAACTGGACTGCGAGGAGTGATCGAAGTTGGACTTTGCTGAAAACCTTGACGAAGCAGCTCTTTCACTTTTCTTTACTTTGCCTGCGGCTGCATGTGCTAATGGGTTGACTATTTCTATGCTGAAAGGGCAGGGCAACATGAAATCTATTTACCCTTCTACTAACGTACTGCTTATCACTTGAATCGTTTCAGATTCACATCCCATTGATTCCCCACTCCTCATATCTTATCACTTTATCAAAGTATAGTGCTCGTAGCAATGCAAAATATATTTGGATTGAGCTGAAGCTTCGCTAATCGTTTCTCATTTACCTAGCATTTTAAGTTTGGGTAACTATACCATAGTGAAACTGTAAATTTCTAGTCACGGCGTCAATGACAAGTTGTCATGTTTTTAATTATCACAAACCCTTTGTTGTTTTGTCTAAGGTGAAGAAATCCCGGCGTTAAATAAAATACGCCACAAACAGAAATTTGGACTGGGTTTTGAAAAAAAATTCAATTAATCTGTTTATTCAGAAAGTGTACTAACATTGAGGTAAAAACGTTAGGAAGGTTTGTAGTTCAGGCCATGGTCCCTAAAGAGTTCGTAAACAGTTCCTGCAGTTTTACAGCTGGCCGACATGATGAAGTTCAAACATGTTTATTTGAGAGAAAGTGGCAGAATAGAGGTAAGCGAAATCGACGACCTGACTCTGCTTTGCTGAGGAACAAATAACTTGATATTGATCAAAGCAGCTACCAAACAGCAAAAGCACTTAATTATAGTTTGCAAGAACAAATCTTATCACATGCCTTACTTTATTCGAGAAACGGTGACAAAGACTGATATGCCGTTTTCTCTGCTATCAACCAACCAAAACAAGTTTTGTTCCCATGGTTCCTCGCGTGAAGTGCCGTATGTGAGAGAAACACGACGTATCAAGAAGATCTTGCTTCATAACAGGATTATTACTCGTATGCCAATATAAAACACCAAAAAAGTGGAAAAAAGGAAATAGGTGACCATACAGAGTGGATTGGGATTTTTTCAAATGTGTAATTGAAGTCAGATCGCAAAACTTAACAAACTAATTTGAGGTTTAGAGGTTTTGCATGAGTTTTGAGATTTTAATATCAATCTTGGGCATCTCATTGTTTAAATACAGTTTCTTCCAGCGACATTCCATTTTGACAATTTTGTGAATGTCTTGTTTGAAGGTTTCTTTTCGAGACATACTGAAGTGCCTTTATACGAAAATTTATACGAAATTATCGGCCATCCAAACCAGTTCCCGCAATTATTCCCACAATATTTATGTACATTTTTTGCAAACACCTTTAATTAATGTTTTGAACAGTATTGTCAGGGAAGTGTGGATAACATTAGTCGACAACCAGTGGCGTCCCTATTGGGGCACAAAGGAGCGCGTGCCCCGCCACAGCTCCCTAATGAGCGTCAAAATGAAAGCTAGAGAAACAACATACTTGACTGCAGGATTTGAAATGTTCGTAGCAGTGGCTTCCAACCAGGGGTGCTCGCAACCCCTGGGAGTACGAGACATTCATAATGAAAGGAAATTGATCTATTTAATTCTCTCCTGCGGCTTTCTTGTTTTCTTTTGCAATGGATTACAAACAAAAAATGCGACGGTCGTTCAAACCTGGATGTCGCAATTATTGGCGTAAAACATGAACTGCAATCTCTTCTTATTATTTACGGGTCGTGGATGACCGGAGTGTCCTTTCGCTGCCTCCCGGCCTTACTGTGTCTGTATTGACAAGTGTACTTGCGTTAAGGCCAAAAAAATAAAATTGTTGTTGTTACGAGCTTACAGTAACTTTTGCTCGAATGAACTAGATATTAACATTGTTTTTTTGTGACGTGATAACTACTTTTCTGGACAATTCTGGGATAGTCCGAGCGTATAGTATATATACGAATATATTCCTCATTTCATCATTCTTAGTACATAGTTCTGAGGTCATCGATCGTAAAGTGGAGGAAAGGAGTCGTGTGCACTGCCTTTCACATTGGAGTGAATTGTTGTTCTTGTGAAAATGTTCTGTTAATTTGGAGAGACGTGAAGGCCTGCTCTATGTAACTGCGAATGGAGATAATAATAGAAGCTTTTCTGAATATCATCATGACCCTTCAACATGTCGAAGAAAAGGAAATGGAATGATGACTAAATTCGTTTTGGTATCACCTGCATCGGAAAACGGAGTATTTGCGTAAGATTCAGTGCATGCTTTGTGAAACTGTTTTCTCCAACACAAATTAAAGCCATCTAAGCTGCAAGCACATGCACTTCAACAACCGACATGGCGGGGCCAATGTTGTGGGCCATGATGAAAAATATTTGCGAGCTAAAAGAGTCTGTTTTGATTCACGAGCAACCCTTCCAAAATTAGCTTTGTATCTGTTGACAAACTACTGCTGATGGCTTTAAATCAAGTGGCGTTCAAAGTACAGGAATGTTTGGAAAACCTCATTGCAGAAGAGCTTATTATACCATGTGTATTGGAAATAGCTACAACTATTCTCGGAAATGAAGCAAGAAAGAAGCTTGAATTAGGGTGGCGATCAAATAATGCTATTCAGAGCCGAATTGCTGATTTGAGTTTAGGTATTTTGGAACAAGTTATCTCACATGAAGTCTAGTCCCTTGAAAATCAACCGCAATTAGACGAGACTGCAGATGTTTCGAATTGCAGTCAAATTGCTGCACTGGTGAGGTGTGACCATAAATTGTAGAGGGTGCGAGGTCAAAACAAACTTTTTTAGGGGTGCAGGAGTAAAAAAGTTTGGAATCCCTGGTTATCATAATAGGGAAACGAAATTGTGGCGACGAGTGACAAAGGTGTTTAGCCTAATTTGGTGAAAAATCTTTGCCAAAATGCAAACGTTTTTGCGGCATTACATGGAATTAAAAAAAAATCACGACAAAATGTTTGTAAAAACTCTTTCCGCAACTCGCAATGCTTCTGCCAGGGAAAACACATGGAGTAAGGTACATCAGGTGCATCTTGAGGTGCCAGGTTTAACTTAGTGCACGGGTGTCGCATATCCTCACGATACCACTATTGCTAATGCGTGCAACAGTGGTTTTCAACCTTTTTCATGCAGGGACCCATTTTGCAACCCAATTTAACCCAACGACCCCCTTCCGAAAATTTCCAGTCAGGCTTATGAAATACAGTTTTGTTTTCACAATAGAAAACCGCAGTGACTAAAAAATAACGTACGATATCACTTCGTTGAAAAAGACTCATTTATTAAATTCATGCTCATGGCAGCATCAGTGAGAGAGACCCGTGGCGTAAAACTAGAATTACTCCCACATTAGCTACCGCAATCAGATATCTAATTTAAGAACACAGCACATTCTTATGTCACAAAGTTATTCATGCGTTGCCAAACGCAACAGTACTGTAATGGTCATAATCACATTCAAAATTTTGTAATGGTCGTAATAATCACACTTACAACAATTTTGCGTGAAAAAGTAGACTATCGTTTTTGCCAGGTGATCCTATTATTTTGGCTGCGACAAAAAGTGGTTCCATATATGAAATACAAAATCTAGAAGTACGAATGAATATTTTTATCAAAAGCTCTCATGCCCCTAGAAAAACGCCAAACGACCCCCAGGCTGAAAACCACTGGTGTACAATTACGATGTTTTTGGCTTTACTTTTACCTAAAGCAGCACCTTCGCTGCAGAGAACTGGCATCGAGTTTAGAAATACAATTGCTGGCCTAACTTTGACGTTGATCGTTATTAGTCAATACTGAAAAAACGTTAATTTTGAAATTTGTTTTTGCAGGTTGTATTGCACTTTTAAGTACTACACGTGCTGTTTGGTGCAGTGTGTTTGTTGCAGTCAAGACAATTTCGAATACTTTTACATGAAAAGCTTTTGTAATACAGGTACACAACAGCTGACGAATAAGCAGGTCTGTAAAAGTAACCCAAGGCAACTAGCCCAAACTTTTTTAGACTGAAACAGCCGTTGCATGCAAAACCGATGAAACCAGGACACCTTTTGATGCCCAGGTCTGATATTCCTTTTTTCGGTCCTGAAATGATGGGCTAGCTGCCTACAAACGCGGTGATAACTCCGGAGTTGATGTTGCGCGGAAAAAGGTGTACAAGAATTTCACTATCACTTTGTGTTTAGACCATTGTGACAGATGTCCCAAACACTTTGTTCTGCCAGCAACTTCACAAGAAGAAAAAGAACGTTTATGAACTGAAATGAAACAGATACTTCACTTAAGTGTGGCGAGCCGTAACGAGACACAATAATATAAGCGTGGCCTCAACAGGGGCCGAAACTCAGTTTCGCTTTAGGCTCGACAAGTTGTGTAGAATCATGTTTTTAGTTTAAAGTGGATATGAGAGAGCCGCTGCCCTGCCAAACAGAATTGAATTTTTTTTGCTGTCCAAACTTGATCTTCTTCAGTTTTTCTTAAATCAACTTATGTTTTTATAGATCCAGTAAAAGTTATCAATTTTTTTAATGGTACTCTGTCATAGATTAGATGGAATTTATACCATTTGTACAAGGAAGTGGTCGATCATATTCTTTTAATATTTTGCAGAACGATTTAAAGAGTTTGAAAAAAGTTTTTTAGACTGAAACAGCCGTTGCATGCAAAACCGATGAAACCAGGACACCTTTTGATGCCCAGGTCTGATATTTCTTTTTTCGGTCCTGAAATGTTTTCTGCGACCAAAGAATCTTTGGCCAAATCTTCGTTCCTCATCGACGACCTCCTGCGGAGCCAATCGAGGAAAACTCCAAATGATCAGGTGAGCTGGGCCTTGGAATGCGACCTTAAATATTTATTTGTGAAAGTAATAGTAGTGATGTCATTTTTCAAAACGTTTATGTCTTTAAAGTATTTGACAATAATTTTACAGGATTTACAATTCTGTAAAACAAGCATTTATTGCACAAGCGATTTTAACATTGTACAAAATGAGTTTGACTTTCAAGTTATAACCAGCACTTTTACCTAGTAGTGAAAAAGGCCAGAGTAGCAATATCAGCCGGTTGCAAGCAAGCCGTTCAGGTCAGCACGATATACAGATCCGGCATTGTTAAAACCAACACGCTCATTCCTTTCTTGATTGCTTCGCCGATTTTCCGAAACCCTGGTACTGTAGATGCTTTGTTAGATATAAAACGCCTTGGTGTGCGAATGGGGAAATACCAAGTTAGTCATCATAACTCAAAACTGAAAAAATTTTAAATAACAAGCTTTTGCCTGGATAACAAAAAAATATGTTAAAAATCGTGGAGACAAAATGCAGCCTCCACCATTTTAAATCATTAAAGAGATTACCCGTGTGATTTGTTTCGCAACTACGCCTTTCCAGACTGTGAACCGCAACTTTTTGTTCTATCAATTTAGTTCATACTTGACGCTCTATTTTACATGAACGGCAGGAACGTGGTCTTTCCGCATACGTATAGCATTTGAACTTCCGCAGATTATAATCTTAAACCAGTGCACTCAGTAACATCAGATGCTTAACGATTTCTATTAGGTGCTTTAAGCGATTACCCACTAAAGAGTGAAACACACAAGAAATGCAGGACGTCGATTTTAAGCTGTATCTGCGCTTTAAATCCCAGCTATCGAGAAATAACTTTCTGTGCGAACCATTTGAAATCTTACATCTGTCAATTCCAATAGGTATTTTAAGCAATGGAACGGTACAGTTTTTTATCGAAGTCATGTATTAACTTGTTGTCACTTTGAACTATTTCGAAAAACGCGGTTGTTTCACAAAAACTGAAATTACAATGATTTAAAGGGCTTATCCTTTCTCAAACATATCATTTAACACATCAAAATATGTTGTCTTCTGTGTCGCTACAGCGACGATTTTTTGATATAGCCTATTGAAAAACAAACAACTTTCAGATTAACTATATTTAGCTTGTATTTCGTGAGCAACGTAAAAAAATTTTGTTGCTGCTTACTAGTGTTGCAAATACAGAAAATACACATGTACGGCGTAATAAATTTGAAAAATATCCGCAATTTTCGTTTTTCATCAAGACTTCAGACGGAGCGGAAACAATCAGCACACCTTCTCCAACGAACACGCCATTTCTCTCTTCATCGCATCCGATTATTCAACCAACTTCAGTCGGATCTTTTAACATCGATGCTCTCGCCATGCCAACGCACCCCTCAACAAGGCCGCAGCATCCGTTCCACCTCTCGTCTTTCCCTTACCCCTACAATCTCCACTCTTTGCTAAAATTCAGCATGAGTTTACCAGCGCACAATCCAGTTTTCGGAAGAGGTAAGCGAACGCTAAAGCTGCAAATTCTTGTTTACATTTAAAGTTGCACATGCTAGAGCTGAACTGCTCGAACTGAACTCATTTCTTCACAAGACCCAAAAGTGCAACATTTCGGTGGCATTTCTATTGACGCGTATGTAATTTACAGATATGATGTCAATTCCACCTTACATGCCTTACCCATCACTAGATATGTCATTTCTTTTACGGGATCGTCTGCTTCAGCTGACAGATGGAAATGGAACACGCAAATGCCGAAGGTGCGACTATTCTGTTAATTTCGTGAAACAGTAAAAACCGTTTTGTGCAAATTAGGCCATCAAGAGTTTCTGCAACAGCGGTTTTTGTTTGTCATTTGAACTTTAAATGCTGGGTTAATTTTTCAGAAGCAGGACGGTCTTCAGCGAGTTGCAACTGGCTGCCCTTGAGAAAAGATTCGAATGTCAAAAATATCTTTCGACTCCAGACAGAATGGAACTTGCAGAAGCCCTTGGTCTAACTCAGTTACAAGTGAAAACCTGGTATCAAAATCGGCGAATGAAGTGGAAGAAACAGGTAAAAAACTTTGAAGCAACAGAAATTATGACATGCAATTTTCCAAAAAAATTTTAAGTAAGGGTTGAAGAAAATTCGGTAAAGTAATTTTATATTTGTGACAACTACAAGGATTTCTAGGCATATTTCTTTAAAAATCTAAATTTCTAGGCATATTTCTTAAAGAATCTAAATTTCTAGGCATATTTCTTTAAAAATCTAAATTAATGCGTAATAGCCAAGAAAACCGACGCTGAACATAACTAAATTTTTTTTCGCATATTTACAAATAACCAAATCATCCCTTTTCTTTGCAATCCAATAAGCTACAAAAACACTGTTTTACAAAGTAGTATTTGTTGCGAAACGCCCAGTAATAAATTAGTGAAACATCTCAAAAGTTTCATCTGGAAATTCATCCTAACCAGAGGTCCAGAGCACAGATTTTTCTGAAATACTTAGCTCTTCTCTGGTTCGCTCGTTCAATTATTTTCATTTTTTTTGTGAAAGAAGTTCACGTTTCAAAAAGTACTTGCAAACGGTGAATTTTTGTTTAGAACAGAGCGAAGATTAATCTTTATGTAATAATTTTCAGCATGAAGCTGTCAGGGTAAGGAAACGGCTCATATGCAGTGAAACGTACTTTTTCCGTCTTGAATGTGGGTTTAAATTCAGGGTTTCAACAAACATTCAACATAAGTCAAAGTATCCATGTTCGGTTGTTGAGATAACTGCGGTAAAGGGTAAAATACAGTACTTGAATGCAGATGGTTACTCATAACTTACTTCCAGTCAACAGGTAAAAAGTTACGCCACTCCCTAAAAAACTTGAAAAGAGTGTTTCAGAATGGCTCAAACTTCTGACGACAGGAAATGACAAGCAATTCATTTTCTTTTGACAAAATAGGCACAAGCCTACTTAAAACAATTTCCTTGTTTTCACAGAATGCGATGTGCACCGCAGTCATCAAGTCACAGCCCTATCGAGTATAGTTCAGAAATAAAAGTCATTGACTGAACCATTTGCATCTTTTCAACATTCCGCCATTTTGGGAGCGGATTGCGAAATCGACAGAAGGTCAAATCAATTAAGATTCTATAGCTGGAAAAGGGGCAGAAGGGGCGCAAATGCTTTTGCTGGGTCAAGAGCAGGTGCTAATGAAACGAACTGAGACGAAAAACACAAAACATTTTTCGCTTGCTGTCAAATAAAAACGTCGCCGCGACCTACGCCAAGCGCGCCATCAAAGAGACCCAAACTCGAAAGCGAAAAACACCCGAAATCGCGCGCTATATGGCCGCGCGCGTCGGGGCGCGATCCGCCCGCCGGTTCCCCCGGATGCGCTTCAGTGACGCGCGGTCGCACGTGACCGCGCGAAAGCGTAAACATCAAAGCGGAATCAATCTGAACTTGTCACATGTTGACTAATCGACCGCGTAATTGTACAGATGCGGTGAGATCTCCAACAAATATCTTATTCTTCGCGCTTTTGCTCAAGTCATCATTGTTTAAACCGGTCGCGTCAGGTGCATCAAACGTGGTCCGTCGCGGGCGCAAAGTGACGGTCTTGCCCTTCCGCGGTTGTGAGGCCGAGGGGCCGCTTTGAGCGGCCAGCAACCAGTGCGTAGTGACGTTAAAATAGCGTGAAACCGAAAACAAGTTGACGTGTCGAGCATCAGAGGGTTCTGGTCAATTATTGAAAAACAAAACTCAAAACAAGCTGCGAGCAGCAGCAGGGTGTTTTGATGGGAGGGAACTTGAAAGCTTTTCGCGAAGCAAAATATAAGTTGTCATCTTTGCCGTCTTAAGGGGAGAAAACTGCTCTAGGAAACGACGTCCGATCGTAACATTTGTTTTTTTTTAATTCACTAGAATTTTCCAAGTAGAAAATACAGCGGGGGCGAATAAGAGCCTAGAGACTTTTAGTTTGGAAAATATGTACGTTTAATGTAGGTTTAGAAATACGGAGTTTTAATGTTGAAAAAACATACTTATAATGCAGAACTACAGACTTATAGTGTTTAAAAAATGATTTGAGAGTAGAATTGTATGTTTTAGTGTTAGAAAAATTCACTCTGAAGATACACACTTATAGTGTTAAACGAAATTTCTTGTTGTTTATGAGATATATTGTTGATGAAGATGTGCACAAATTAATACCATATTTAAATTCATCAAACATTGCCTGAGAAATCTGTTCCATTCCGATTGTGTGACGTTCTCCCTTTTTATACCTGCATTAGCAAAACACAACGGAATTATCGCAAAACAAAAAGAGATTTTCGTTGTTTGGAAATAATTTAAAATCCTAAACAAGTGTCAAGAGTTATTAAATGTTGTGAGTTAACAAATGGAATTTCTTAGAAATATCCACAAACGTGAAAATTTGTTTATATTTTTTAATTACGCTCTATATCTTTTTCAACCAACTGAAGGTCTGCATACCCTTGGTTCTTAGGTCCAACCCAGCGAATCTTCAAATGAATTGGAGCAAGCTGTTTTGATCACAAAATCTCCTATTTCCGAGGACAACGAGCGGACTCATCGTCTCCAGATGGGCCAATCGGGTCAAGACGCGTCCAGTTTGCATTTGTCAGCGTCTGCTTCCCATTCGCCGGACTCCGAAACTCTTCTCATTGAAAAAGAGCACGATCGTGGGGAAAAAGTCAGTGTTGATCGAGTAAATGAAGTGGTTGGCTCCTACTCGTTCCTGCATCCCGGCAGCTCTGTTAGAAATCTCCCCGGGAAATGACGTCGCTTGCGTGGTTCGATGTCATCGTAAAGTTGGCGAACGGAACGGACAATAGTGCATATCGTCGTTATTCACTGTGCGCCCACTGCTGACAATGTCAGTTGCTTTTCTGTAGTTCTCGTTCCACGTCTTACGTTACCCGAGCAGTTTGAAGTGCTCTCTGTCAGAGCAGAGAGAAATTTCTTGCAACCGCATGCAAAGAAACAAGTTTTTGCGCGCTCGTCCTTCGCTAATAAACATGAAAATGTTGGACGTTGGAGGTTGTACCAGGTGCACTGCAAATCTCATTCGGTCCTTGTCTTGCGAAGACCAATGCGCAAGAAACGCACGCTGATGACGCAGCAAAAATGAACGTCTGCATAAAAGCAGTTATGTTTAGACTGAAAAGAAATGATTTCTTCGAGACGGCTTCTAATATCCACAACCAAATTCGCTAAATACATTAGTTTGGGCAAATTATCTTCGGACTACATCACCATCCCACAAAAATCTGTCGAAAACTCAAAGCCGTACTTAACATGCGGAGCTAGTTTTCTATGCTTGAAAAAATGTTCAATTTCCTAGGAAACTTTTATGGTCACTTAGTGAAAAATCAAAATGCTATTATTGCATTTCTCTTGGTGTTTCGGGTGTACTGTTCCAGATTGTCTCTAATAAAATTATCTTTGAATAGTAGATTGGTTTTCATCTTTATCGAACACACATCTTTGTCGTATCAATGAAAGTTTGTGGATTTAGTCAAGGCCTCCTAGAAAGTCTATCTAGGATGCCTTGATTTAGTTGCGGCTCCTGATGGG
>JGI24159J19872_10003609_pt1 | contig 19354 bp, 11 predicted proteins | sample Ectturendosymbi4_FD_19872 | JGI IMG/M metagenome (IMG submission 19872) | reverse complement strand
ATTGCCTGAACCACTTTCGGAGATAGTGCAAGTTGCCGTACGTAGCCTATAGCCTAACGCTTTTTGGTTGATTTTAAAACGGTGGTTTTCAGAATGTACCGTACGTTTTTTGTATTTTTAAAATGTACAATACAGGGTGGGCCAAATTTTTTACATTTATGGCTGAAATTTTTGGAGGGTATTGACAAATACTGGATTGTTCCGGTAAGAAAATTATTCTACTGTAACTTTCACCACTGTGCACCTCACAATCTGATGCACTTTATGTATGAAAAAAGAACAGTTAGCATTGAAGTTTTGATATTGCGCTTTATAAACCGGTGCACCTTATCGTCTGAAAAATAAGGTATAAATGGCAGTGGCTACAGATCCGCCCAAGGATCTTTAAGTTTAACACCTTATTCGACGATCTCCTGCAATGTGACAGTAACGCACGATGAGAATGCAGTAGGCTTGGTAGAAACATAGTAAATGCAAAAGGTAGACCTAACCTAACCATAACCCTAACTGTTGCACTAACCTAATGCTAAGCTAACCTAACCTTAACCTAACCCTAAGCTAACTCTAACCTAACATTAACCTGATGGTAACCCCTAAACCTAACCCCTACAGCAAATGTTAAAAAAGTTATGACAAACACTGGTCCCACGAATTGAACTATGCAAGCAGTCATGATTATGAAAACACAAGACGCCAAGATCAGAGGCGAACCCATAACCGTTGGCATGGTAGACTTGAAATTTAACTAGTAGGCTACCAGGTTGACGCTGGTTGAGTGACAAACGTGCCGCTTTATTTGAACCACATCATGTGAGGTGGTATGGTGGAATAGGTTTTGAAATAAGAAGATCCATGGGTGGTTCCGTAGCCACTTCCTATAAATATTCCCAGTGGGTATTATATTCAACAGTGTGATGGCAGCTGACATATATTTCCTGGTTGGTACTATATTATATTCCACAGTATTGTTTAATTTTGATATTTTCTTGTTGCTTGAGCAAGTCTAACAAAAATTTATAAACCACTATATCACACTGTAATGCTGAATCAACCAACAATCCTCAAATAGTGCAAAAACAGCAAGCCTAGCAATTTTAAGTTTCAAAACATCTTTGTCAACCAGGTGGCAAATACTGAAAGAAAAGTGACCCAGATTATTGATTTTTATATAATGTAATTTTCATGTGGCTGTGTCATCTAGGGTTATCATGGCTATGGAATTTGTTTGGCTCCTCATATAGTGCATAGCCCATGTAATCTGCAGTATGTATGTTGAAAAAAGCATGTTAACAGACTGACAAACACACTACTAAAAGGTCAAGCTTAATGGTTCAACTTGTATTGAAGTTTGCTTTTGCAAAAGTATTTTTTTGTAGAAAAATCATATGGTTGACTTTGTGATTTTTAAAATGAAAACATTTGGAATGTAAAATTTTTATATACAATTGCTAAGATGTGTTTCTGTGTTGTGTCAACCCTTGAAACTTTCTTACATATGAAGTGAGTTGTAGTGTTAGCAATATAGCGATAACCAAACAGAATTAAAGTCAAGCTGTAACTTAGAACTGGATTAGTATGGTGTTGGACTCTAGTCGCAGCTGTGAACATAGCATCTCTAGCAATTCAATAGTATTTCTAAAAATTTTTATGTGAAATGTTTCCATAAATCTATGTTTTTAATACCTTTTTTGTAGTGTTAGCATGGCTAATGTCAGATCCTTTCAACTTTTGGTTAGTAAACTAGGCAAATCAAAATTTGTTTGGCCCTGTGTTCGTTTAGTATCTGGTCAGCCAAAAATAACTACTCATTACAGTATTGTTCCAAGAAAAAATGATAAACGATGGACTGGTAAGTTAATTTTTCTACAGTCAAGCAATATTAAGTACTTCAGATGCTTTGGCTTTTAGTACCCAATAGTGAAATATTGATCGTTCAATATTGTTTTATGGCAAACTGTTTGCAGTTGTATTGCTTATATCAATAGTGAAATACTGATTGTTCAATGTTGTATTTTGGCAAACTTTTTGCAATTGTATGATTTTTAGATGCCAAGTTCACTTCAGAATTTGAAGGAAATAAAACCTGGATTACATGTAGAAAATGTTATAAGTGCATCTATACTATTTTGTACCAAGTAACATTAGCTGGCTGATGGTAGTTATCCTGTATAACAGTAGTAGTAAGTTGCTGTTGCAAGGTAACTTGGATTTTGAAATATGATTAGCAGATAAATGAGAGTCAGAATAATTTGAAATAAATTGCATTTTGAGCAGTTTATGTAGTTTTATGTACGGCAACCATGTGTGTCACCTTCAGTCATTGGCTATGTATGCAATTGTCTTTTTTTAGGAATTGAAATGGAAAGATATGCTGATGAAGCAGATGTTATCATTGTTGGTGGTGGTCCAGCTGGCATGGCATGTGCTATCAGATTGAAGCAACTGGCTAAAGAACAAAACAAAGAAATTCGAGTTTGTGTATTTGAAAAGGCAGCTAATATAGGTTGTATTAATTTCAGATTGTGGTAATAAATTTGAAAGTTCTGTTCTGCATTTTCGTGATAAATAATATTTACAGTTAATTTAAAAAAACTTTGTACCAGTAGAGCTGAAATTCATGGTTTGCTACCAATATATGAGGAAAACATTTTCACCAAGTTTTGTTGTTTTCCTACCATATGATTGGTATCAGTTTACTACAAAGATGCATAAATTTTGCAGTACATATGTATACATTAAATACAATTATTCTACAGAAAATGTGGTCAATTGATTTTTATTGCTTTTATGAAAATTGTGACTTATTTGGTATGCGAAGAACAATAGAGGATAGGTATTAACATAATGGATTGGGAATTGCACTTTTGCTCCAGTGCCAAAGTTATCTGACTCTGTCTTTTCTAAAAATGGCTTATCAATGTTATAGTTTGCTTTGCTTTTTGCATATTGACTGTGCTCGAAAGTGCAAGAAAGCATAGCAAAAGATTTTTCTTTTTGGAGGTAAACTGTGTGCCAATATACTGATGCTGGTTTTGCCGCTGGTACCGATTTTCAATTCTGGCGGATAATGATATTTCCTATCCACAAATTTTCCAGTTCTTCAATAATATACTCCAATGGTTAATTGGATCAGAATTTGGTAATAGAATCCTACAGTAAAAAAGTTGTAAATTGTTACGAAGTTCTCCAGTATCTCTTGAAAAGAGCCCTTTCTCAAACAAGAACAAGCCACTGTGATGCTAAAAGTATGTATTTTGCTCAATAAGTAGGCATCTTTACTTCTTAGTCAAATAGTTGATTGAAGTTTTGCAACTAGCTAGATTTATGTTGTTGCGAGGAATTCTGCTGTGCAGCTGAAAAGTTTGATTTCCAGTAAAATTTAATTTGTAAAACATTTTTGTGTACAATTGCAGTGTCCTTTCTAATATAGCAGGATTCTGTGGAAATTTAATAATGGGGTGGATTTTGTCTGCAAATTACAAATTCTGGAGAAAGACGAAAGAAAGTTTCAATGAGAGTTTAATTTGCATTATACTCTGTATTCTAGCTAACTTCAAATGATCTGTTACTTCCAGCCCAATTTATTTTGTAGTTAGTAGCAGTGCAGTCGAGACCGTAACCTTCGAGACCGAGATATGGTCAAAACTTCAAGGCCGAGACTTGAATAAAAAATCCCGAGACTCGAGACTTGAAATCCGAGACTGAGACTAGCAACTTAAAAATTTGTGCATTTTGGCGAAATTAAAAAAAAAATGTCGACATCAATTCTAAGTTGATTTTTTTCAAATTTCTGGCATTTTCCGACCTGTTTTGGTTGTTTCTCACCTGCAAGCATAACAAACAAAAATTGTTGGATTATATAAATTTTACTATAACATTTCTTCGCAATATTCAAAGCCTCGACACCTGTAGCCTTCGAGACCGAGACTCGCAAAAATGGGTCTCGAGACCGAGACCAAGTCTCGAGACTCCATCACTGGTTAGTAGTATTGAGCTTTGTAAAGTTTATGGCCTATTCAGTTGTTCCCCAAAAAAGCACTTGATAATGTCTTCACAATCTTGAAAACCATATCAAAATGGCGTTGTCTATACTCTCATTCCTTAAGTCAAACACTGTCAGATCTCAGAGTTTCAAGAATCGTGAAAATACGTTTTTGGTAAGCATTAGTTCAACAATCGTAGGGTGCGCGTGCACGTAGCAGTAGTATAATTTTGCAGTTAAATTTAATTTTGAAAGGAACTGAAAAATTGTCGATGTAACGTGAAAACTAATATGTATGTAATGATGAACGCTAACAGCCTAAATGTCATGATTTTCATATTTTGACATTAATACGGTCAAAAAGCGGGGCTTAACAGAAAAGGCATGGTAGTTTCTTTCGTCAACTGCTCATTGAAATTTTTCTGCCAGATATGTGCTCAAATGTTTAATTCTGCTCGCAAACTAGAGCATCTGTGAAAAAGTATGCCACTTGATAAACACTGAGAAGAAAGACAGTGTTTTAGTACTTTCCAACATGTGAGTGCTTGTTACTTTCAACTACATCCGGGTAATTTTTCAACTTATTCAGATATCTTTGAAATTAAAAAAAAATGCCGAGCCTCACTCTGAAACTAGAAAAACTTTTTGAGGGCACTCATCTGGACGGCTTACAATTTTTTACTGTAGGTGTCTCAATGTTTTGCATTTATCGGAAGTAATCGCTAATCGTACTAATGTTTCTTTTGGTACATTCGGTGCAACAAAATGAAAACTTAAAAGTATCACTACCGATTTGACTAGCTTGAGCGTTTGATTATAATGTCTTGTAAACTATTGTTTCAGCATTTTCAATAACTCTAAACCATCCTTTTGGTTTAGATTAAAGTAGCATCAACAGCGTAGAGTTAGCTGGAAAAAACAACGCACGTATTAATTTAGCAAAATAACACACATTGACCCATTCCTAAACTTACGTTTAGTTAGATCAACTAAAAGGTTTAAACTCATTGAGGTAGGAGCCACTGTAAAGCAACGACCTGATCGACCGAACCTCCACCACAACGGTTAACAGGAAGAACTGCATGTGCAAAAATATACGAAATGACAACGATTGTATCGACTGAATGATCAACAACCGCAGCTGGATGAGCAATACTAGGACGTATCAGGGTGTGGATTTGGTTCTTTTGCCTTCAAGAAAATCTTAAGACATCATAAAATAAACTTTCCGCCTCTGCGATATTCAATGCATTACTGAGATCGAGAAAGTATTTGTATCCTCCAGGTAGTCTAGGAAGTGACGCTATCTCATACCCTCAACAACAACCCTGACCCCGGAGTAAGGATGCTTGCAAACCACATCGAAAATAATCGTGCGATTAATTGGCCAGGACCCAAATTTAGGAATTCGAAACGGACTGTAGAAATAGAGGTTTTTAAAGAATCGCTTTTATTGCGACTAAACGGATGTTGTTTTTAAAAAGCCTCCGATATTCTTTCATATACCAAGCACTAAGCAGCTGTTTGTTGACCCTCGACAGTGTTGATTTTGGGAACCAATTAAGGCTGTTGCCTCGGGCCTTGTCTGGATATCAGGGAAATCCTTCGCAACAAATCTTGACATAATGTATGAAAATAATTTTGTATGAAAAACTGTGTTTGTGCTCATGTGAACGAAGAGGATTGTCCAGAAGATAAAGGCCTGTTAAATTTGTTGCAATATTGCATTTCGTATGATTGTGTGTTATGATAGTAGAATGCAGGAAATTTCAATTCGTTGTGAATAACAAATCGGTTACAGCAACAATCTGTTACGCTGTAACAATCTGTTTCAGCACAGCGATGTAGTGTTTGAAAAAAGTGAGACAATCTTGTGTAGTGAGAGAAGCGCAATGAAGCGGTAACAATGCAACTGAAAAAAAATCATGTGCCTGAAACATGATTGATGTAGTATTAGTAAAGCAGCATTCATTTTTCATTTTACTGGTAAAAGTGACCCTCTAGCAACGAGAAACTGCACGTGTGGTTTTATTTTAAATGCAGAATTTCAAGTTAATCGTAACTCACACGCCTTTAATAAATTAGTGTTTGCTTTGAAAGCATTTTATACGTGTAGCCTCTTCCATTATTGATACCACGGTATCTTAAAGACCGATTGCTTTGTATAGGTGCGCATATACTTTCTGGAGCATGTTTAGAACCTCGAGCTCTTAATGAACTTTTTCCTGATTGGAAGGAACGTGGAGCACCACTGAAAACACCTGTTACTCATGACAAATTGGCGTTTTTGACTAAGAGATTTCGAATTCCATTTCCAATTTTGAAAGGTTTGTTTACCGTGTTTTTGACTTGGTTTTGTTTTTCTGCCCCCAGAACCTGTTTTAGGTCGTCGACCTGTTTTAGGTACATATGTAACTAGTATTAGACCGAATATTGATGTGATTTGACAGACCCCAGAAACGTAAGTTAAGTCAAATCGGCGACGTTTACCTACTAGGAAAATTTGCAAGTGTTCTCTTTGCAGAACACACCAAGAGCGATATCAAACGACTTGTTCCTTAGCTGTTTCTGCGTGAAAAATTTCATGATGATTTTCACGAATTTTGCAGCAAACGGAACGTCCTATTCAAGATGCTTTAGAACTACTTAAGAAATGAAACGCCACTGTACAAAATGAAAGGCTTTGTTTTATGTTACTTTATTACAAGCGTGTGTATTTTTGGTCTCTGCGACTGGTATTAACTGCTATTGAAACCTGTCGCATCATGTGCTTAAATGGAGCGATGCTTTTTGTAACTGAATATTTTTTGTAGCATAAGATCTGAGACAAACAGGCTCGCGTTGTAATTGTACAACCTGTATAAATCTGTTGATTCATTTACTGTCTGTGTTCACACTAAAGCAAAAAAAACAGATATAAATCTGTTGATTTATGTACTAGCTGTGTTTACACGAAACCGAGAAAGGTTAGATGATGAATAATCTGTAATGGTACGCTGTAACCGATCCAGTTCCTAAAATTCTTTTACGGTTTGGAGTAATACTGAAAAGTTTTGAATGGATTCTCACTATGTTGTCGATCAGGTAAGTAGAGTAAACTTTAGAAGAGAGATAGTCAAAACAGGCAGGTGAATGTTCGTGATGTTAAAAGACGTACGGTGATGCTAAAATGCACAAAGTGGCCTGCTCATGGTGTTATGTGGGAATTAAAAACTTTCAACGTGAGAGCAACAGCCCGAGCTCATCGTAGACAACCATCTGCAGTACACCAGGGGTCTCCAAACTGCGGCCGGCAAAGTCATTTCATCCAGCCGTAAAGGCATTTTGGCAATAATGAAAAAATAATATATTTAGTACGAAAAATTTGTTGATTTGGTAGAAAGTAACATATCCATAAACGATCACGGAACGTAAGATGTCCGGCCCTCGAACTGTTGCGTCGGAGCTTATGTGACCCTGGGACAAAAATGTTTAGAGCCTCCTGACTACGCGTTTGTACGGGTTGTATTCCCGAATTCGTAAGGAACCCCACGAGTACGCTGTACTTCCATGTTTTTCGGGATTCAATAAATAAATTCAGTGGTTGCCTTTCGCTGTCGCTGGCAGTCGAGTTTTTTTTGTTTCGCTGAGACATTTCGGTCATTTTTTTCGCTAAGACATTTTGATCACTGAGGCATTTGGTCCTTTGTACCGTAGTATTATTGAAACTAGTTGTAGCACCATTCATTAGTGTATGTTTCTGACTGAATTTACTTTACTTTTTTCGGTCTTTTTAAAAGAGTTTCGGTCTGTGACTGAAAAATGACTGAAAAAAATGAGGCTGGTAGTGTTATTTTCTGCATTTAAACGTTTTGTGTCACATTTCTTCAGATGAACCTGCCGTATTTTGATCGATTCTCTTTAAGGCACTGGTTACCGGATAGAAATAACTTGACTCACTACTATTTTTGGAGCTGGCGACGCTGTCTTGGTTTTTGTCTAGCTGTAGGTACCAAGCAAAGCACACGCTATTTTAGAGCAGCGTTTTATTCCAAAACTGGCGGTATGAGTTTGATATTGTTAGTGGCTTCATCTTTGAGACGCTTACTGTTTTCTTTTCGCGCAACTACTTCGAATCCGGTTTGAGGCTCATTACTTGCACCATACCGGTTTAAATCGGTTTAAACATATGTTTTGTTCAACGCCGACCCATAATTGATTTAGCACAATTCGGCAAGTTTTAGCGTGTAAAACAGATGGTCTTTTTCATAGAAGGTTTGGCAATGGCGACCTTTTTTCTATATCAGGCAATTTATGTTTGCGGATGAAACGTTCCTTTGCGTTTGATTTCAATAGGTTGGTAGAGAATGTCGAGTGTTGCCGCGCATCTGGTGTTTAGTGGATGAATGCAAAGCGAGAACCCGTGTTCACCCTTAAATTGACCTACCGCACTTCTTTGAAGGGTTTCCGATGTACAACAAAGGGAACTACATCGTCCGCCTGGGAAACGTCGTTAAATGGATGGGGGAACAAGCGGAAGAGCTGGAAGTGGAGGTGATGGCCAGATTTTATTCTGCGTTTCATTTTATGTGTCAATGCGTAATCAACTGTTTGCGAGCCGAGCTCTGAAATATTCGAGACTGATTTTTGTTTCTTGGTTGTTGCTCTGTCCAGGAAATCGCTTTTCTTTTTCGAATCAGGGTTAAACATGATCCCGAAAAGTAGGGCTTACTTTTGCTGTTGCAGATCGTATGAGCGGAATAGGTAACAATTGTGCTTGACGATTAAAGAACTGTGTGATTTTGACTTACCCAACTTTTGGGAATAGTGGACCCCGGGGTAAAGGTTTGATGTGGCACAATTCCTTAGCTTTGTAGTGAAACTGAGAAATGTCCAATTCATGAGGATTCTATCTTTTCGCATGTATTGTTTCACAACGTAAACTCGTTAAATCGAAGCTTAAAATTCTCAAAAGTATTTTGTGGTCTAGCTTTCGAGCGGTCGTAGGTCAGTTTGTGAGAACCTTTGGTGTACGATTGTCACCATGCAGACGGTTGCGCAGATACAACTGTTGTGTTGAAGGTTTACCCTGGCTTCGCGTGCACGGAGGTCCTCTACCACGAAGACGGCAGCGTGAAAGGTATCGCGACGAATGACGTAGGAATACACAAGGACGGATCCCCGAAGGTAAAACGGAGATGTCTGTTCCTTCAGGAAAGGGTGTTTGTGTTGGTTGACTTGACGTCTTTGCCGGATCCAGGACACGTTCGAAAGAGGAATGGAGTTCCACGCTAAAGTCACCATTTTCTCGGAAGGCTGCCACGGCGCTCTCTCCAAACAACTCTATCAAAACGACGAGTTCAAGTTGCGGGAGAACTGCGAACCGCAGACCTACGCAATAGGCATCAAGGTATTGAGTGGGAAGCAGCGTAGATGGGGCCGCTTCCGGTTGATCTTTACCGTGATAGAATCAGGTCAAAGACGTCTGAACTGGTGTGCAGTTTTCTGAATCATGTTTTCAACGTCGGGTTAATTTGCTCATTGTTAATTATATCACCGGCAGTTTTTTTAGGTTACTTGAAATATTGATACAAGAACTAGGCCGCGCTCTGTGAAGCTTCAACTGTGAACTTGATCCTGTTTTTGTCGCGTTAAGCCGCTGCAGAGATCTTGATGCCAAGAGCTGCTACCACTTGACAAAGGTCGGAACCGGAATTAATGTAATGGCAGTAGAATTCGCTTCATAGAAAGTCCACGTCGGTCACAGTCGATTTTGAATTTGCCAAGGATTTAATAACCATCACAATAAAAATAACTACGTACAAAAGCATAAATATTTTAGTCCATTGTACAGTATTTATATCACTGCTCACCACGAAGGTGACTCAACAAGTGAATCAATCGGCGAACTTCTTTATAGGAAATCGATTTCAAGTAACACAACGCATCCTCAGTCTTTACATCCCATTCAAATCGAATCTTATTCAAATACTTATTTGAATGCGATTTTAGGTTCTAGTTGTTGTTAATCAGACAATGCAAAAAACTGATGCAGTGAGGTTTGTTTGACTGGAAATAACTCTTAATTTTCATCTGTTTATCTGTGTCGTTGAACGCGGTTCGGTTGAGGCCAGGGGAGACGGAATTGTTATGAAAAGTATTTATATTAAGTGATTTTTGGATTTCTAAATTGGCTATTTTTCAATGGGAAAATTCCGTCCGAAACCAAATTAGATTTAATACACGGTTGGATTTATTGTCTGTGGATTTATTTGTTTTATTTTTTAAATTTATTCGTATGGCTCAGACACACGGTCCATGTCACAGGGGTTAGTGAAAGTACATGAGGATGCAGAAATGCTAAGACACAACACATCGGAAGGTACTGCAGGTGTTCGGAACAGGACTTTTCGGTCTGGCCGTTTCGGTCTGAGCCGTTTCGGTCACGGGACTTTTCGGTCTGGGGACATTTTGGTCAGACTATGAAATCTTACTTGTTAACTTTTTTATGCAAACGTGCTTGAATCAACGAAAGGTTTTATTAAAAAAAACACAAACATGATCCACGATCCAACAGTTAATCAGCATCAACATGTTATTTTCATCATCATCAGCAAGCAAATCGAATCATTATCGACATTCTGCAATTAAATACAAATACTTCAAACTCATACTTACAATTCAGATTTTAATCGCAATCACGACTCCTCAATTAAGGGAGTTGGTGTAACACCAGCTAGCGTGACATTTCGTCTGCCTATATATCTTTTCAATAAACAAAGGTAATCAGTTATTTATGTACAGAAATGTCGTGACCGAAATGTCCCCAGACGGGCCAGACCGAAACGGTCAGGCCAAACTGTTCCGTGACCGAAACGGCTCAGATCGAATCGGTCAGACGGAAAAGTCATGTACCCGCAGGTGTTAGGTGATACACACAGACAGCATTGAAGATGAACAGACACTGAAACAACGAACCAGTAACGACTGAATTCGGTCATTTTCACACAGAAGCGTTACACAGTGGGAGAAAATTGGCGATTTGTAAAATTGAAGCGAGCAGATAAAAAGTTAGGTGAGGATGTGCATCACTGAACAAAAGCATATCAGTTGTTTCTGATTAATTCAAGGCATCTAATGTTCTGACGGAAAAAGCAACTTGATATACTTGCATTCCTCGGGACGTAATGCAAAATACAATAGGCGTTGTTGTAGGCAACTTACAGGTGCTTAGTACCGGACTGTGTGCATAGGCGTAGGAAAGATTTAGATTTTTTCCAGGGGTGCCAGTAGTGATAATTTCATTTCACTAACCCCGAAACTAAGAGAAAAACACCTTCTATTAAATGTAAATAGCTGAATATCATCTTTCAAAATCCGGGGGGTAAAGCCCACCCCTTCTGCCATCCCCTTCTGACGCCCATGACTGTGTGTACTTGCAACAAAGTGTAGTCAGCGACTACTACTCCACTTTGTTTTATATCAACGATTTTACTCAAAATGCACTGAAACACTAAAAGCCTAATGGAGTAATAAATTTTAGCATATAGAAGCTTGATTTTAAAGTACGAGATTTGTTGATTTCTGTGTGTAAGTCCAGTCTAATGCGAAGTTTTAAGTTTTTTTTAAGTTTATCTTGCTATGTTTCTAAAAACCTGTAATGCAAACCAATACGCTGCATGGCCAAGAGGAGTGATCAGATATCAGGAAAACTTTAATAGCAATAAAGAAAAATTTTCTAAGTTACGGGAAATAACTCAAATAGTTTCGACAGAAAGCGGAATTAAATCCCATTCGCGGCCCGAAACTGAATTCCGATAGTTCCCTTGAAATTAAAAGCTACCAGATTTTGATTCTCAAATCAGACTTCGTGTGGAGCAAAAACGCCGATTATGTGGTGGGTGGTGTTTTGCTGGTGCCAGTTATTCTGGTCTTGAACTGAAATATACGCTTTTTCTCCTGACATTAGAACTGAAGTTCAAAACCTAGAAACAGTTCTGTCCCAACAATAGCATCAAATCGGTTCCTGTACGATAATCTTAAAATAAATCTAGGTTGCCAGGATGCCCTGTTGCCATCCTCACCGAGATCAAGTAGTAAACGATTAGAATTTGTCAACACGAGAATTAATTGGTCAACTTTCGGTCGCACCACCAACAACGGCCTTTGAGTTTGCGGCTTCGCGTTAAGCCATTAGAATCTCCAACCTTCGCTCAAGTCGTGTTTAGCCCTGGAAGTGCATTCGCGGTGGGTTTTCTTGCTCAACTGCAACGCGACTCGGTGAACTCCGCGTAAAAACGCGTCTGATTTGCGAACAAAAAGCAGCGGCCGATTGTTCCGTCATGCAAATCGTTTCGCGCAGGCGACGCTTACGAGAAAGCAACCGGCTGCCAATCCACGCGACGTGCATCCTCGTATAGCCGCTCTCGCGACCACAATAGTCACTGTCGACCTCGTTCGCAGGAGCTTTGGGCGGTGGACGAATCGAAATGGAAGCCGGGTTACGTTGAGCACACCGTCGGCTGGCCGGCCGACTACAAGACGTACGGCGGGTCGTTCCTCTACCACCTCGACGAAGGAGAACCCCTGGTCGCTGTTGGTTTCGTGGTCGGTGCGGTGTGGCCTTATTTTGGAACCATTGCGTTTGTGGCATCACGGCCAGCAGCTATCGATTCGTCATTTATTGCAGACAGCTCTCGATTACACAAATCCCTACCTCAATCCTTTCAAGCAATTTCAAACTTTCAAACAGCATCCCTCAATCCGACCGACGTTTGTCGGCGGAAAACGCATATCATACGGCGCGCGCGCGTTGAATGAAGGCGGCATTCAAAACATTCCGAAACTGGCCTTTCCTGGCGGCTGCATCATTGGTACGAAAGTGCGTCCGGAAGAACTTACCTGTGACTTGCAATCAGCATCTTTCGTTTTTCTGGATTGAATCTTTGTGGCCACACTGCACTCGTTTGCGCGTTGCGTTTATATTCTGCTGACTAAGGTTTGATAATAAATGTGTAAAATATATATTAAAGCACTGTAAAAGAAATATTCTCACGCCACTGCGAGCGTAATGTTCGCAGCGCTGCAAGTGGGCAATTTGTCAGGTCTTAAAATGGGCAACTTCGCAAATTTTAGGCACGTTGATGGCCACCAATATTGTTGATTTGACAAACGATGTTGAAAAGCCAGTATGTTAGATATTGAATGCTTAAATTTCCACCTGTTTTAAGTGTTTAGCGCGCTTAACTGAAAAAGACGAGAGTATGCGCGTTTGCGACAGCTTGGTGTATATGGCTAAACTGAAAGATGTTATCGCTTATTGTCGGCGTGTCTGTAAAATTTTCTTATATTTTCACAGGGTGTGGTGCCGGTTTCATGAACGTACCCAAGATTAAAGGCACGCACACTGCAATGAAGAGTGGAATGGTCTGCGCCGAATCAGTTTTTAAGGCCGTCACTGACCCCAAAAGGTCCTCCGAGACCAAAGGTACGTCCATCGTGGTCACTTCTACGCCGTAAAGTAGTTTTCTGAAGACTATTTTAATTTAATTCTTGCCATTCAGTGACGTCATTGCACTTGCGTAGCGCAGAGCAGTCAGTGCAAAATGATTTGGTGTAAAATTTTAGTTCCATTTTGGGCTTTCTTAATATTTCTTGTCTGCAACGTAGCAAGTTTTCGTGAAAAGCGCGCGCGGAGCTTGCTGGCAAGATCAACGGCCAGCGCCTCCATTACGAGGTTTTGTTTTATCTTTCTCTCTAAGGTCTGCTTGTCAACGACTACGAAGAGGAACTGAAGAAAAGCTGGGTTTGGAAAGAGCTGCACATGTCGCGCAACGTGAGGCTGTCGTTCGACACGGCCGCGGGCGTGTACGGCGGATTATTGTACACCGCCCTTTTCTACATCCTCGGACGTGGCAAGGAACCGTGGACACTGCGCGGCAAAGGTACAGTAGCGTAGCCATACCAAAAATTTGTGAGGGGCCAAAAAATTGGAGCGGTCAAAATGCTTGAGTTTGAGCAAATAACACAATTTTGTTTGGGATACTGCATCTCAAAGCACAAAATGACTATCTGTCCTAAAAATTGTGGGGGGGCATGGCCCCTTAGGCACCCTGGCTATATGTCTATGCAAAGGTAAGTGCTCCTTGACGACCTGGCATCACTCGGTCCCTGTGCAGCGAGAAGCTCAGAACCAACCCGAGACTCTTGTTCCTGTCGATTTGCGTTCACTTCTGCCATAGCTTTATTTAAACCTAAGGTGGTTATTTACGTTTCTTCCCGTGTTCTTTCTTGTGTTCTTGCCGCAAAACATGTCTTTGGAGGATTGAGCGGATGATTATGAGATTTTACCCTCATGCTCGCAAAGTCATTATTTCCTTCTCTTCCACAAGATTTTCTTCCGACTGTTCCTACTCCAGCGCGTCTCGCTGACAACTTTCGCACCCTTCGCATGCAGACAAAAGACTCTTTCGCCGCTTCTCGTGTCTTTTACGCGCTCCACGTAGCGTAAGGGTCACTGTGAGGTATTCCAGGCAGCAACATGCATGCAGTGCCAAGTAGGAACATGAAACCATTGTTTCGCGTGGGGCCAGAATGAAATCGTGATCATCTTTTTGCGGTTTCATTGTGATTTCTGGCGAAAGATTTTTTTGCCCGTGTACTGCAACAGTAGCAGCAGTGTGGGAAAACCTCTGCGATAAAGGACGATCGCGTTTGAGAGGAACACCGAGAGACAATCTTCGGGTCACGTTGGCGAAGAATTCCGCCTCAGGTCAGACGATTGTGCAACATCTTTCAAACGAAGGCGAGGTCGGTCAACACTCCGAGCACTTGAGATCAATTCACACTAAACACTGTGCCGGGGTGTGCCAAGCCAGCGCAAGCGCCTCACAGGGTTAATTGAACAGGCGGCTACAGCAAGTTTCGGAGCTGCACAAAAGAGTTCTCAGTTGTAGACGTTGCTTTTGTGCGCAGTTTAAGATGTGAATGGTGCCATGCTCTGGAACTGAGTTGACTGAAGGTAGTTGCTGCTTTCCCGATTCTGGGCTGAATTTCTTCCTGTATTTTTTTGTTTCGTTGAGATATTTCGGTCATTTGGCCTAGAACAGTATTAAAACTCACTGCGACAGTGTTCGCCCTAGCCTACCTTTTCGGACATTACGACCGAATTTACTTATTCTTTTTCTGTTATTTCCAAAAATATTCGGTCTATCACCGAAAAAATACACCCAGATTTCTTTCTCAAAAGAGCAGTCGTCGAACATGGAAGAACCCCGGTAGAAGAGGTTGTCGGCTTCTTAGAGTCTACCCCCATTCACGATGACGTCCGCCGGGCACGCGTCAGTCCACGTCAACTGGTGCATTATAACGGCCCTTTGTTGCTATTTGGGAGAGCCTCACAAGCAGGAGCATAATGGCCCTTCAATGATTGCAGACTCGCTTCAATGCGTGAAACGAAAACGATATCATCTACAAACTATAGTTTTAGCAGCGGACAGTAACCACTCGCTTAAACGATGAAGAAGTAGTTTGTGTACCAGGATGTGCCGAGTTTTTGTATTAGCACGTAATCTTTCAAGGTTCAGCAATATGCCATCTGTCCGGGAGCGCAGAAAAACTCAAGCAGTGATTATTATCATGGAATTCATGTGTCTTCATGTTGTCATGCAGCGGCCTGACGAGGCTGAGAAGTGTAGGTAGACAGCCCGTTTTTTTGTAGAACGATGTATGCACTACTTTGACTGTATCATTGATACCTTCAAGGCCAAGTCAGCAATTCAGGTTTGTTCACATTTTCAGTTGAGTCCCCCCCAGTGGTTGCTTCCCAAATTAAGATTCTCGATGCAGTTCAGTGGAACTAGGTTGTCTATAAAACCGCTGAATGGCTGGGTACGCTCAAGTCTACATCCCTGATTTTGAATAGGGATCAAATCAAGGCCTTATTTGATGCAGCAACAAGATTTTTTTCCATTTCATTAATATCTATATATTAGGTTGAGTAGTTAGATGAAAGACGTGGTTGTTATTTATTTAGTTCGCGTACGTTTATAATTTAAAATAAAACAAATCTCTTTAAATCTATTTACGGTAGAGTTCACACAGCTTTATGGACCGAATTTCATGCAGCAACTCGAGTGAAAAAGGTATATGGAATGCGTCAATCTTTAACCTGTCAAGTTATAGTTTAGAGACTCGTGTGCGCAACCAAGATGGTGGCAGTGTGTGTAAGGTCATGAACTGGTCGTGAACGTTTGTAAACAAGGCGAGAAACGGCGAGAAACAGAGTTTGTCAACCTTTCATGGGTAGTGGCCCCTTTTCAGAGACACTCAACACCCGTGACCCTGCTCCATCGAAAAGAAAGCATAGATAACATGTAAAGTAAACAAGGAAAAAATAGCACCCTTGGGGGGCACAGAGCCCCGGTTGAGAAACCCTGGGCTAAACACAAAGTAACGTGTGCGCAAATGCCGTAAGGATCATTGTGTGGGACGTCATAAGAAATATCTTGTGCGCAAATGCGATGGTAGCATTGGTCGTGACGTCATAGTCTACATTTGACAATTTTAAAGCTTGACTCCGTTCTGCCATCTTTTTAGTGGCGCAAAATTGAACAAGAATAAACCTGGACAAGATGGAAAATAAACAAGCTGCAGCGCTAGCACAATGGGGCCCCGTTTCTGAATCACCTTACATTGATTTGAATAGGAGCTGCAAGCCAAAATGAACCTCAAAAAGTGGACGGAAAAATTATTCTCTCTCGCTTCATATTTGGCATAGGAAGTTGGTCCAGGTATTTTTGAGAACGTCCGCTCAAAGTGCATGCGATGGAGTTCTTTTTGAGTCTGTTTGAGCAAGTTGAAACTTTTGTAAACATGCTTTGAGGAGCTGCACACGAAGGACTTTGATTTTCTCATTGCGGAAAATCCACAAGAACTACCGCAACAGCATCATCCAGAAAACCGAGTTTTCTACGCGGGTGTGCCGGCTGCTGCAAGTGACCTGACGCAACGACACGATCGTCTCGCGATCAGCCTTCGCACCTACAGTGAAGTTTGACACATCCGGGGTGATACGCGAACAAGGGCAAATGTTAAACGGGCTAACACGCCTTGAAGTGTACCGAGCACTTCAAAAAGTTCTGAGTATTTCGGTTCAGATCGTCCTCGCGCTACATTCAGCGTCATATCGTCTCTGATTCGGAATATCGACGCACGGGTTGAACAGTGAAGGTGTTAAGTATTTTTCTAAATATCAACTAAAGCGGTACCGTTCCATAATTACTTGGGTTTTAAAGTACCTGCTCTGCGCTAGCTTTAATACATTTTTGTGCTGAACTTAGCAGTTCGTAGTTCACCAAAGCAACCAAAGCGCGCTGGTTGAATATTAACTGGCGGTTCGTTCGTTCTTGCCCGGTTATCAAAACGTCGCCGACAGATGTCGTACGCCCCTGCACAGTGTCTAAGTCGTTTGTGAAAGTAAAGACCAAAGGTTAGTGAGCTCTTTCGGCTCCCCTGCCCATGGCGACCCTGGTGACGCAGTTCTCTTTTTTCGACCGCCGTGTATTCCCACATTCGCTACCTGCACTGTGAACGTTCAGCAAATCATTGCCCGTTCAGGGAAGTGTTGCCGAAGGACATGTTATTTTTCAGCCGCTGCCTTGCATTAACGAGCGTTCCAGATAAGCTCAGAACGACGAAATTCTGAACGTCAGGTTGTGCTTATCATAATGTTTGAATGTGACCTGTTAGAGCTCGGACATTATCTGACACGACAAAGCAATCGAGCTTTTCCGAAATATTCAGAATTTTGTTTGCGAGCATCCTATGTATCCAACCCGTGTTATACATATACACTGCCAACTAACTACATAAATTAAAACTGTGCCTGCCGCCAATTTGATTTCGCCTCATGTGGTCGATATTTTGAGTTCTTCGGTAGCACGATCATGTGGCTGTGATTCCAAGTCACGTGACCTACGCGTTACGGGATTGTTTACTGTTGTGCGATGTGAACTTTGGACTGTGGTGCGCAGCGTTGGAAACAGAACTCCACGTTAATGAGGAAGCAACAAGCAAAATACTAGGAGCGTTAGTCAACATTTGCAGTTCTGTGACCGCGACTTGACCGCACCGCAAATCATTAAAGTACATACCTGTATGCTGGCCCAATAGCGGCATGGAAAATTTCTGTTGCATTTAACAAAATTTTTTTTAGAAGGTTTCTTTTTCACAAAAAAAACTTGGTTTTTGAACAAGATTACCTTAATTGAGAAGTTCTTTGAAACTGAAAAAAGAATTTCTGAGATATACTTTGCGAAAATATTTTTCCAAAAATATCTAACATATCATAGACTGAAACGCACTTCTTTGCATGGAAGTCCGTCAGATTTCACAGTTATTTGGCATTCCTTCGTCAAAAACAGCTTTGCAATGGTAAATCAATAACATGCACCCAACCACTGCTGCGTTTGTTTCAGTGTGTTGNTCGTTTTCGTGTCCGACCCTTGAATCACTGAGCGTTNTTGGTAAGACCATGACAATAAGTGTGGATGCTTACTTGTAGTCTGCAAAGGTTTTTCTAGCTTTTGCACCTCGTAAATAAAGCTAGCAAAACTAAGTTTTGACCTTAGTAATGTCGACAGATAACAACTCGAGAAACTACGTCCTAATAGAATGTCTAGAGAACGTAGGTCCCAACCTTTTTTGAAGCTGGCACCCCTTTCATAAAAATAAAATGGCATTTGCACCCCTCGCTTTAAAACAGCGCAGAAATCACAAAAACAGTCCAGGGGTCCGGGAACCCCCGGTTGTGAACCTCTGGTATCAGAGCCGGATTAAAGAGTAGGGGGGCCCGGGGCAATTTTTACTGGAGGGCCCCTATAACGTAATTAATGACGTCATGGTTTGTAAAAGTTATGTTTTCGCTGATTAGCAAGGTTCCCGCTTGTTTTTTCCGGTAGTCGAGAATGTGCTTACTCAAACTCACGTACAGTTAGCTCCGAGAAGGGAATTTGTGATATGGATACCAGCGTGTATTTCTACTGGGAAAAAATATTTCACAGACTAAAGAGTGACTCAGCAAGAAACAACATTCACCCTAACAATAAGCAGAAACCTGAGATTACAAACAAAATCACCGGAAAAAGAACATGTCAATATGGCCAGCCAGGCTGAGTGTGAAACTTGTTTCCAAGCTAATGTCTTGATTTTCATCGTAATTTTCAGGTGCTCTGGTTAACGCCACTGCTTTAAAACGTTGCTGCTTGAAAGTTTTGCTAGAAAAAGCGATTTAGTCGCGACGTTTTTGCCAACACTGCCAGATCCTTGCGTTTGTTCTTCTTAGAAGCTTTGGGCTTTTCGTAGCTCCTGATGGCATTACAGGTTTCGGCATCG
>JGI24159J19872_10003608_pt1 | contig 19359 bp, 13 predicted proteins | sample Ectturendosymbi4_FD_19872 | JGI IMG/M metagenome (IMG submission 19872) | reverse complement strand
GCTCTTGATTGCTTTTTTATATTTATGGCTGAAATTTTGGGAGGGTATTGACAAATACTGGATCGTTCCGGTAAGAAAATTATTCTACTTTCACCACTGGTCTGCACTCAGACAATCTTCTGGCTAAAGTTCCATACTCAAGGTGGATGCATTTTGTCGTAGAAAAGCAGTTGCTCACCGGGTTTACTTGCAAATGTGTAACAGAGAATTCTTAGCAGTGCAGCTGCAGGAAAATTTACGACATACTTGGTTCACATGAAAGCCTTTCCATACATTGATGGTGCAAGAAACAGGTTCATGCTTTTCTTTCAGAAAGGCTTGCACAATATGCCCTGCAGTCTGAAGCCTGTTAGACTGTGTTCCTCGTTTCATTGTCGAAATTTAAACAAAGAAGATGAAAACTTTTTTGACCTTGTTAATTTACAAATGAAGACATGAATAACTTTTACTTGCTAAGATATTTTCAATTGTAAAACACTGATCGGCAACCGTTAAGATTACTATGCCGCTTCAGAGGGACAAGAAAGCCACACTAGGCCATGAGAAACAAGGTTTTCGAAGACGGATTACTTTATCTTATTGTATGAGTCGAACACGAAGTTCATTGAAGACATGAACGGTAGGCACGCTAGCTGTGTAACGCAGTTTGCCAAAGAAACAGGTACAGAACAATGTATAGGTTAGGACCGTTCGAGGTACAGCGCACGGTGAAGCCGCAATCGACGTTGCGATTCCTCTTAACGGTTGACTGAACACTTGTACGCATATAACTTCATTTGCAACTGACATGCGAGTCAGGCCCATGTGAGATATAAAGGCGCTGTAAATTACCAACAGAACCGAACACTGCTGCGATACCCGCATACTCAGTCGCAAAATGCAATAATGTTTTTAGTGTTGTGGGCAAAGATATGAGGTGAATACAACAATCAGTAACCAGACAGCATCAGAACTCTCATCCACACATTAGTTGACTTTATTTTAAAAAATTGTTGAGTGAGAAATCTGATGTTGTATCTTCTTGGAGACAAGACGCAATTTCAAGCTCCAATGATGCGGAGTTCAGAAACAAAATGTCAGTAAGGTGATCGTCCGTCAGCTGCGAGCAAAGCTTGCTGTTACAAAAGTTGATCTTGTTAATCGGTACGTGCCAGAATGTACGGAATCCGGGCACCTCACAGTGGAAGATGACAGAACCCTAGAACCATTAATGACTACGCAACACAAGCCTACCAGCGAACGCCCGCCAAGGCCTTCAAAAGAAATTTTACCAGGGAGTACGACCAGAGCCGGAGGAAGAGTCCCCAAATCTGACTGAGGAACTTTCCACGGCATATAGGTACACCAGTACTGAACTCAACAAGAACTGATTTCACACATTTCCCCTTTCAATATTCATATTTATCTAACACAGTGTGGTCCAACTACAGGCCCGCTGGCCGCATGTGACCCGCCACAGCGTTTTCAGTGGCTCGCGGAAGCATTCAGGAAAAATCTTCAAATTTGAAATTTCTTAAAAAGCGTGTGAGGTTAGATTTGTCTGACTGAACTGCTTGCGCTGGATAAAGTGTATTTGCATAAGAACAATGAATAACACCTTTTCTGTGTACCAACTTGTTTTATTTATTTATTTTACGATCAAATTAGAAGGTAGGCCTGCGGCCCGCCGATAACTCTCCCCCGGGGCATAACCCACTGCGTTTTTTCCGGTGCCCGGCTTTTGTTATCTTGAAGAGTACATCTGGCGCAATGAACTCAGTATCGCCAAATAAATCTGTCTATTTATCTGTTAAACGCGGCCTATTCAAAGTGGCCCTCCGGTCAAATTAATTGCTCATCCCTGCAATAGAATGTTAGTTAGAACAAGCATAACATCTTTCAATGAAAAGGTACAATACTAACTGTGTCAGAGACTGTAGAGAGCTTCAGGAAATTAGTCAGCAAATGTAGATTTCCGAAACTGAAAGATTTCGCACTAAAAATGCACTTGATGTTTGGAAACACGTACGTGCATGAGAATAGATTTTCTACGACGAAGCAAGTCAAATCTAAAACAGAAATTGAATGGCAGAGGACTGGACGATAGTCTCCGACTTGCACCACTAACATTGGTATTGATAAACGAACGATAGTGTCAGAGAAGCCTCGACCGTAGGCATCCCATTAATAGAGATTTGTAATAAATTGTTATTTGCTATTGTGTAATGATTTCAGTGATCCACTTATCTTCCTTTTTTAGTTTTGAATGTTGTGAATCAGTTGTTTTATACAGTACATCATTTCAGTGGAAGTAACATGTGAGTTGTCACGTTTTTGTAAAATGGCCCGTAAGTCAAAAGTAGTTGGACCACGCTGATCCAACACTCCAAAGAAATTGATTTTCCCACGACCCACAGCTTCCTGTTATCCAAGACCAATCATTGCAGTTGTGTAGGTAACTTTGCTGAATCCACGTTGATTGTAAGCATTTTTAATATAATCTAATAAGAAATTACTCAGGAAAATTAAGTTGTAGATCAGTGGCGTAACTAGAAGTCTCAGCCAGGGTGGGAAACGTTACGTTTTTTTGCACGTTTCGAAAGTTTTTGGACAGTTTTCCAGTGATTTCGGGTTTTAGTATAGAAATGCACATTCAGATACACTTTCATTTCTCATGTTTTTCTGACTGTTGACAAGTGGGCCCCCTACGGTGGTCAGTGGGCCTCCTTCATCTACGTTTCAGCTTCATTTCAAACGGGGCTCCCTGACCCCCTACGGTAGTTTGCAGAAAATCAAACGTCATTTGCAGAATTAGTAAAAGAAAAAGACCAGCGAGCCGCAAAATCGGTTTGTAGTACGTCAATTGTCAATACACATGCGGTTAAGAATGCAGGTTTTGCATAAAATGACCTGCAATAATTGAAACACAACAAATGCATTATTTATCAAAAATAGGTGTATGTATGTTTGGTTTGCTAGTCTCCTAAAATCTGGACAACACGTTGTTAAAGCTGTGCGAATTAGTTCTCCTAAGTATTTGTTTCTTAGCGTTGCACGATGGTTTGATTTTACGAACTTCATTACAGAGAATAAACATTCACAAAAATATGGCGTTCTAAATACAGAAATGAGTCATACACTGGTCTTTTAAGTTACGGGTCTGGAACCTGTCGCCAGAACTCAACTGCAGAGTGCATTGACTGAAATTTTTTAAAGCCAGATCTTCTTGCATTTCGGTCAGTTTCATTTCTGCATTAGACAAATTTTGTGACAAATGGTTGGCGAACTGGACAGTCATCACCGACTACAAACGTTGAATGGGTTTACAAGGAATGCAATTAAGTTTTACCCCTGCAAATGGTCAAATCTGGCTTGGAAGTCTTCCACTAGCCTTGTACAGTAATTTATTTTTGTGTTCTTCCACTGTGTGATCTGCAAGTGCCTCTTCGTGAAAAGCATTCGTTCTCATTCTGACAATGGGAAAAGCTTTAGGCTCACTGTTTTTTTGTCAAATCGCGTAGACTCGCTCGTATCTAACCTCATCAGCTCGTGAAACGCATTGTTAAATAAAATAAACATTAAATATAGGACGACAACTCGCCATCAATTTGAGATATTGATGCATATTTGCTGTGGCGAGTTTTAGTAATTCATCTGCTCAGTTTTTTTACGCCATCGTGGTGTTGTAACTTCAGCAAGTTGTCCGATAGTCTATTCAACAAATACTTCTACTACTTCGCATTGCTTGAAACAGTTTTGCGAGAGTGTCTATCTTTCTTGTTTTTTCGCCGCTCATGTTGTTCTGGCCGTTGATTTATTCTTAAATTATGCAGGGCCGTCGCCAGTAGGGGTGCCATGCCAGTGGTGCCCGCCCCCATTTCATGTTTGGCCCCCCGGTTGCTGCATACATCCAATACCGTATTTTAAAAATGTGACCCCTCCCTTGTGGTTTTTGGCCCTCCCTGCTGCGAAATCCTGGCGACGGGCCTGAAATTATGACTTATTTGTAGAAAGTTCTCAAAAATGGATAGTAAGCAGTTTAGTAAAAGAAAAAGCATGTCTGTTAGCCGAAGTGTAGAAAACACTTCAGACAAAAGATTGAGAATTAAGGTGCATTTGTGGTGAATTCAGCCGCAGAATACTGCGCTCCCGTCTGGTGTGTCGCAGTGCTCACACCCGCCTTTTTGACCCGCCATCAACGACGTCTTACGAATTGTGACTGGATGCCTGCGTCCTACACCAGTGGACAACCTTCCAATCCTCGCAGGCATCCAACCTGCTGAGCTTTGTCGCAATGGAGCCACACTGTCTCCAGTACGCCGTGCCATGGAGCCTGGACATCTGCTCCACTTAGCGCTCAACTGTCCACCAAGTGCAAATGCACGGCGCCTCAAATCGAGACACCCGTTTGTACCCGTCGCACAACTCCTCAGTTTATCTGAAAGTGACAACAGCAACATACGTGCGGCGCGCCAGACGGATCACCAATGGAATGCGGGGGGGCGGACAACCCTATAAGACTCCGCACTTTCATCCCCGACACCGGCACCCACCCCCTCGGAATAACCCTCCCAAGAACAGCGTGGGTCCGGCTTAACCGCCTCAGCACTGGTGTAGGATGTGTCCGCTCCTGCTAGTACAAATGGGGTATAGCCTCCTCTGCGGCCTGTGAGTGTGGCGCAGAAGAACAAACCGTCGACCATATCCTCCAATGCCCAATTCATCGACTTCCTTATGGACTGCACGGCCTGACGGGTCTGGACGATGAGACAATCGAATGGCTGTTAGTACGGCCTAGCTGTGGTTATGAAGAACTGCCTCAAAAGAAGAATGCCAAACTGGTCAGCTTAACCTATAAACGCAGTACCGTATTTATTCGAATGTATGCCGCGGCTTATAGAGTTTTTTTTTCATCAGTTCGTGCGGCTTACAATCAAGGGCGGCTTAAAATCGAGGACGGCTTACATTTTTTTCTTTAGGTTATCGAAAGGCCTAGATGACGCTCAGTCTTTCTTTTGCTACGTTTTGTTGACCAAACTCTTTTTTCGCATTATCTTTCTACTCTTCAGCATCACGTGCACACGTGCGCGCTCCATCACAGGAGGGATTATGATGAACAGAAGGCAGATGTAGTGGTGTGAGCATCATTATATAGGTTTGCCAATTAAACGCGAAACGTGCTATGCACGAAAGTATCTCAGAGGCTTAGGTAACCTATGTGCAAATGCTGCTTACCTCAATTTTAACATCATTTCGTGCGGCTTACAATCAAGGGCGGCTTACAATTAGGGCGACTAACAATCAAATAAATACGGTAATCAAAAAGCTCTGCAATTTTGGCGCCTGGTGAACAGCCTAAAAACATCAAAACCAGTAAAGGAGTGTTTTGATAGTCAAGCCCGAGGCACCCAAAAGCGCGAGCCCCTGGGTTTTGCCCGGTTTTCCCAATGATTAATCCGGACCCGATTGGCCATTATAGCGATAAAATTCTCGAGAGAAAAGTGAATAGCATGGAATTGAGTAGTGGTAATATAAGCTAACCTTCATTTGATTTTGCTTTCTGGCCTTGCAGTTACATGAGTGAGTTTACTGGTAAAGCTCTGGGAAAGATAATAGGAATTTTTTTAAATGAACAAGTCAGTTTGAAATTGAAGTTTGGCTGAATACAAACGTTGCTACTTGACCCAAGACGTGGTTTGTATGAGGTGCAGCTATGCCGTGTGATATAGCTACGAAATTTATGTTGCATATTGTAGCTATGCTGCGGGAAGACAAGGTTTGAGAAGCACTGATCTAGAGTTTAAAGTTAAAGTCAATGCAGCGCATATCAACCTACCGGCTACAGTGAGTATACACTTTCTTTGGAACGGTTAGTGCGGGGTTTTAAAACTAAGGCCCGCGGGCCACATCCGGCCTACGAAGCCACTTCGTCTGGTCCGCAAAGATACTTTATCAATAACGAAACATAACATATTTACGAAAAATTTGCCGATTTGGTGGAATGCAGCATATCCCGGAACAATGATATTACGTAAAACGACTGCGTGGATGTCAGTTGGCTAAGCATTAGCCTACTGCGCTTCAGGCTGACCTAACCTTAGCTGATATGTTGCCGCAGTCTGAGTCTTTTTATCTGGTACATCTCATCGTGAGGCCATTTTTTTCCCAATATGTTAAAATCAGAGAAGCAATTTCACCATTCTTTTCATTAAACGTACGTTTGTTGTTAAACAACATCCACATTCATTTAGGCTATTTTGGACCGGGAGTTTATGTCCGGCCCTTGAACTGTTGTGCAATAGCTTATGTGGCCCTAGGACAAAAATGCTTGGAGACCCTGGGTTGGTGCAACTTCGTTATAGGTGCGTTCTCGGCAGATCGCAGGAATCGTCCACCCAAGTCATCAAGCCTTGTCCAAGTTACAGCTTTCCGACAAGATTTTATTTAAAGTTGCATTGAAAGCGATGTTTGTACTTTCAAGCAAGATTGCGCAAAGTATGAACACGCTGCATCAGCTAACTTGTGCAACACGTTGACGAAAATTGTATTGTATGGCTACAGTACAGATATATTGGCGACCAGTGCATTGCGAAAAAACGAATGAAGACAGCCAGAGATAATGATGTCACCAACTCTGGCTGCACTCTACCAATATAGCTAAGGTTAACACAAAGTGAACTTGCAGCCATGGGTGTCGGAAGGGAGCAGGGGGCCTAACCCCCTGTATTTTGGAATTTGATATTTTGCTATTAAATTGTTAGTAGAAGAATGTTTTTCTCTTCGTTTCGGAGTTGGAAAATTAAAATTTCACCACTGTTGGCCCCCACTGGAAAAATCCTTTTGGCCACCACCTGGAAAATTCCACTACTGCCCACCCTGGAAAAAAATTTTTGCCGCCCCTTTCGAGAAAAATCTGCCTTCATTCTACGTTTGCATTCAAAAGAAATTTCGACGTTTGCGATCTATACCTCATACATGGGGTGGTAATAGTGGATTCTACCTCGTACAGGAGTTGATTGCCATAATCGCTTGCGCAAAGCGGTTTTATTCTCCACACTCTGCTGCACAAAGTACCGCAACGAACAGTCCTTTTATGGGAAAGTCTGCTCCATTATGTTTTAAATGGTTTCATCAAAATTTCATCTTCCAATTTGTCTTTGCTGTAATCAGAATCATTTCCTTTCTGCGATTCAGTTTTTTTGCCGAAACAACAGCAAACACTTCCAGAGTAAGCCAGGAGTGCCGGTGAAACTTTGTGACAAGATTTCAGTCCACCTAGAAAAACAAGAATTTTCACCACACGGAGATTTCAAGATCATTACTTTTCAATGGGCTACGAAGTGCTTTATTTAATCTTTAGGAAGATGGACAGTTGTAAAGATGTTTGATTCCACCTCCTTGAACCTATCGACTTAGTGCAATAATGGTATGCTATTCACAGTTAGTAAAAGAATGATTGAATGAAAGTTAGAAAAAGTGATGGAAAACACGGCCATTTTGCAGACCGCAAAGGTTAATCAGCCAGTACTATTTAACATTAAACTGAGTGCTTCGTTTTGCTTTAGCATTTGAAACATTTGCAAAAATATTCTTTTTGTAGCAATCTGATTGTACTGTACAATATACTTTGCATATTGGCTGTTGCCCATACGTCTTCCAATCCCAGTAAATGATTTCATTAAGATTTCTATCATAAGATTCCCAGCCCAATGCTTACAGCATGGCAAATACATCTACATTGAAAAATAAGTTTTTTTCACATTTTTGAAGACACACTGTTTACTGAAAAGAATGTTGAACAAATAGCTTTCGTTGCAAAGTGAAAGCGCGCGGAAATGTCTCCGCTTTGTCTGCCAACACCGATTCTATCATTGTAAGCCCAGCCAAGCAGCACCTGCCCCAAGTGGGGCGATCACAACCCAGCGGTACGAGTCGCATCTACCAGGCCCGCAACCAGGGGGGAACCAAGCAATTACCCCCGAAATTTTCAAAAACACGTTTCATTGTTAGGTACAAGTTAAAATCATTTTGCCCGGCGCAACAATTTGTTTCATTGTGATTTATCTTGCGCTCAGATTGTTAATCTGGTCGCAAACTGGCGTCTAAGTGTCTCGAATGGTTTCCTATGCAGTTTTGCAGGTGCACCGCACCACTGTCAGTGGTAACCATAGGCATACGAGGCGGGGGTGACTGCCGCCTCCCCGGCTTGGAAATTTTCAGGGCACACTGTGTTTTCAGCGCAAGCGCAAGTTGCTTAAAAATCCTGAATAATAAAAAATATTTCAATACAGTGAAAAATTTCAGGGCAAGCGCAAGTTACTCAAAAATCCTGAATGATAAAAAAATATATATTCAATACAGTGAAATCAGGGCACACTCTGTTTTTCAGGGCAAGCGCAAGCTGCTCAAAAATCCTGAATGTAAAAAGTATATCCAATGCAGTGAAAAATTTCAGGGCAAACTCTGTTTTTCAGGGCAAGCGTAAAGTTGCTCAAAACTCGTGAATGGTAAAAAATATATTCAATACAGTGAAACATTTCAGAGCAAACTCTGTTTTTCAGGGCAAGCGCAAGCTGCTCAAAAATCCTGAACGGTGAAAATATTTTCAATACAGTGTATTCAGTGTATATTCACTTGGGGTGATCGGTGTATGTTGGGCTAGTGTAGTTTGTAATCTTGACCAAAGTCGTGACTGGTTATAATGACTTTGTTCTGGACCAAGCCCTCGTATTCTGTAAAAAACGAACAATCGGATGTCGGTAGTTCAACAGCTTGAAATAAGAATTCGGTAACTCTTTCTTTGTTCGTTTTCGAGTTTGCGTTGGTAGAAGTGCAGGGTGTTAAGATGATAAATTTTTTTGATTAACACGAGTTTTAATGTCAGGTTTTTCGTGCTTTTTTAGAACTCTTCAGTTATCTGTTGCAGCATTGATCTTAACATCAAATTTTAGCTGACTGTCTGAGGTAGGAAAATTTTGAAGTTAGTTTTGTGAATGCAGTGTGTAATTTGGACCAACCCTGGTGGCAGTTTGTGTTGGAGATGACAATACTTGCATAAAGTGCTTGGAAAGTGTTTTATAGGCTATCAATTCTTTGTCCAAACAGTTAACAAGCAAAGTAACTATAAAACCGATTTGGCAGAGGTTTCAGGCCCCATTCGGTCAACCTGGATTTGTTCAGATATTAACCAAAATTTTTTGTGGCAATGATGGTGTTTTCAGTTGATTCACTAGCTTAGACGAATTGAAATGCTGTAAAAGATCCCATCGGGACCGAACAAAATGTAACGTTATTGGCGAATTGACGTTACAGACGCAGCCGCTATAAACGAATTCAACTGTATAGAACAGATTTACGAGGAGTTTCATGCCCCATTCGGATTAAACTGAACTAGTTAGTTTCAGGAAAAGTTGTTTGTTTTTAGGGCAAATTGTTATTTTCAGGACAATTTTTTCCGCCCCAAAGTAAAATGCCTTCCCTTACGCCTATGGTGGTAACGGTGATATTTCCATTGGGGTTTTTGCAGTTACCGTACAATTTGTTTCGAAGGTTCCAAGTCCATCCGCTTATGCTTCCTTCTGGCGGTTAGCTTTGTCTAGTGTACTAGTCCATGTTGAGGCGTGATGCAAAGGTGCAGGCATGACGTCGGAAGGGAGTGCAGGGGGGAGCCAAGGCCCCCACCTGGATTTTTAATTGTGATATTTCTCTATTAACTTTTTAGTAGAAATGTGCTTTTTTCTTAGTTTCGAGTTGGTTAAATGATATTTTACCACTGTTGACACCCCCTGGAAAAATCCTTTTTGTCACTCCATGGAAATATCCATTACTGGGCCCATGGAAAGAAACCTCCCGACGCCCATGAGTATGGGGTCTTTTTCGCCTCTGCAATAGAAAACTATTAAGGTGCCATCCGAATAAAAGATCCAAGATGCTGTAGCGCACAACGGCAACAATCTTAGAGTTTCCGAAACTCTAACCTTGGGACGCCATCTTTGACAGATGTGGTGGCACAGTAGTCAGTGACAAGATTCCAGTCTACATATTAAGAAATCGCTTGGTTAAACGTGAGTCACACATTTAAGTTGATATGACTAGAAGCTAGCAACTCCAATTACAAATGTATTTTTTTAGATTGCTATAAATGCTGGCTCACTTACACTCAGTCATTGTGAATTTGCTTACTTATTTGACTCACCATTAACTTGATAGCATACTGGGGATGTTTTCAGTCTGATGTTCATTCGGAATAAAACCTTAATTGTTCCAAGTACATAGCTGGTGAGTTTCTGGGCAGCTGATAACTCCAATAGGAATCGAACCATCTCAGTTAAGAAATGAAGTTGACATGAGACTAATGCTGTGGGATCGGAACCCAGTAACCCAGTACGACTTAGTCGCTAAAGACTAGGAGTCTACTCAAATTTCCTTTTCACCACTAGCGTCCATCATGGGTCGTTCATAACATATACCGGGAAAGATTAACAATTTTGTGAAAAACAAAAAATAAGTGGTAGTACTGTACTACTTAAACACAAAGTGTTGTAGAAGTTTTAGACATTATAACTTTCAATCAAGTACCTTCTGTTTTTCACCAATAGTGAAAGAGCGTCACTCACGAAAAGTGTCGATTTGAAAGTTTGTGAGGTATGGCAATGAACAGCGCAAATATATCTCCATTGGCGCTCATGCTTGACTACTTTAAAAGATTGTCAAGAGTATTTAAATGCAAAGCATTCTAAATATTTTCAGGGACTGTTTGTTGCTGACTCACCGTAGATGTTTTGCGAACTTTAATCACACAGTTTGCATAAACGCTGATGCTTCTGAAGTTTCAACACCTAAGCACGCGTAGTGTGCTCTGGTCTGACAGACTTCTCGAATAGACTTTTTCAGGATGCTGTTCAACTTACCTGTAGCCAGGCTGACAAGGATGCCTACAATCCAAGTGAGACTGACGAGAAGCGTTGGGTAATGACAATAGGATAAAGCATATAAAGAATCCACTAATCCTCCAGCGGGCATCGATGGATCCATTCCAGCAGCAGTAATGAAAGAGTTATTGTTGAATGAGGTTAAATCGTTTGTGATCTGCAGATGAAGCCAACAATTGTACGGTATGTTTTGAAATACTATCTGTAGGGTAACGTACAAAGAAAGGAACTAAAATCCAAAAAAAGTATGTGTCGGTGCTGCAACAATTTGTAACAATTTTATTTAAAGTTTAGATGTTTCGATGCTGCAACAACGCTGTAACATTTACTCCACACAAATAATTGTTTATCTACAAAAGAAACTTGAATCACTACCACGGCATGAGCTTTTACAACATGTTCGCAAATAGATTTTGTGATGTATTTGCTTCATCAGAAACTTGTTTCACACTTGCTGACACAAAATCTCCACGAAATTCTGGTAAGACTATAAAGATCAGCGAAAAGAAATTTGTCCACACATGTGGCAGAATATGGAATATTGTAATCGCAATGAACAAGTCTCGTGAAATTACGCAAAGAATAAATCGCAAAAAGCGATATCTTCGGTAAATAACTTTAGAACTACACAAAAACCCAAAATCTTACAATGACGATGGTAATACCAAAAAACAAACAGGTGGACCATTTATTAATTGAATTTTGCAAAGCAGATTTGCTGTTCTGGAGCGATGAAACGACAAAGATTTTTTCTCACGCACGTAACGCAAAGGACTACCTGCTAAGTTTAGAACATTCTTACTAAAATAAAAGTCATGTGAAGTTGTTCGTGGATATGCTACAGACTACACAAGATAAGAAGGAACGAAACTGTAAGATAAATGCGACTGCAGCAGTATAGTGCTTGTGTAGCGCTGGCCTGAAGTTTTATTCATGGCAGGGTCCCGTAACAACAGTTTACTTGTTTTCGTATTTAACTGGTGCTTGTGCAGCGGATTTGCCTCAAAAGTTTTTTCTTCCGGATTTTTTAACTTAAATGTTCTGCAGTATTTGGGACAAATCGAGATGTTTATTGTACGTGAGCATAAACTATCTGTCGCTTGTGTTAAAGACTTCATGTGTCTTTGCAAATTCGTTTGCCTTTTTCTTTTTGTAATTTGGTGTGTCATTTACAAAGGCATAAACGGATTTTGCAATAGCGTTATTCAACGTGACTAATACATTTTTCATATCGATGTGTCGTGAACTTGCTTAGTTATATTACTTTCGGGTAACGGGCAATAAATTGTGCATTGGTTGTATTATTGCTCTAGCCACAATGCAAACTTTGCACACTGTTCATCTGTGAAATGACGAACTGCGGTACGTCCACATCCGCTATAGTCACACCTTTGACAAAGAAAGACCCTCGTTCGAAGCGTTGCCGATCAATTTTGCAAACGTCAACCATTTCTGTGTCACACATTATAATAACGCATAATTTCTGACTTCAAAGATTGTCTGTTTCTGTGAAGTCTGTGTTAATCATCCTTCAGTTAATAAAACCTTTTCGTCTTGAGTTTATGCAAAAAAAAGTGATATTTCAGGTTATTCTTGTCGTAAAGCAGTGCTGCTATTTCCGATTGCTAAGCACTACACCTGCAAGTTAATTTCCAAGAGTGGTTTTAAAGGCAAGACGACATTCCCGACACAGAAGACCAATAATTATAAAGCTACTCCACTCATTTATCAATCCCCTTTCTACCAAAAGCACTTTCGTCTCAACGAAAAACTGAAGTCCAAACGATGTACGCCATTTCGCAAACACTCACAACATTGCTATACAACGAGGAAGGGTATGAGTCCATCAGCAAATTTTTGAAATAGGAATTCGATTTCACGTAACACTACGCATCTTAAAATGGAATTTGTTTGAATAAGATTTCAGGGCTGAAGACGCGTAGGGCGTAGTGTTACGTGAAATCGATTTCCTATTTTTTTTTATTTGAGGATTGATTCACTTGTTGTCAGCTTTGTGGAGACTAGTTACTTGAGTATAGATATTTGAAAGTTTAAATCATCGCAAAAGAAGAAAGCAGAGCCCAGTCTGTTGATTCCTCTAAAGCTTACAGCAAACCTAGAGCTTTCAATGGTCGTTGCTGTACAAGTAGCTTTTCCGCGAAACCTAGTCACAGATGGATAACGTTGTCATGCCTTATTTTTGCGTAAATGTCATGGATGCGTTAGCGCCAATAAAGCATCTGCTTTTCTTCTATCGTGGTGAGGATGTTGTCTTCAATAAACCTAAACCTGAGTTTACAATGCAAGTCAGCCAGTGTTTTTCTCTAGTTTCATTTAAAACTAAGTTTTTTATGGTGGAAGTAGTGACCATCACGTATCGGGTCATCTTTTGGCATGAAAAGTAGTAGATCAGCATTGAAACTATGGTACACAAATTTTTAGCCGAGCGATTGCTGGCTGTGTGTAAATTTCAATAGCATGACTGATGATCACAAGGTAAACGTGTGAGTTTGCAGGGTTGGCAGAATCAGTTTGAAAAAAGAGCAAAAGAACCAAGTCTGCCTGCATAAAAATATTTTATGAAACGCTTGATCAAAATAGGTTTCGGCGATTGATGTCTGCTTAAAATAAAGTGCAACGTTACATTAGAGCATCCTTCCGTGGAAAGAGGAAGTAGGCGAACGAATTCATTTGCTGGAGGGTACAGAAATGATCCGATTCCAAGCCAGACGCCCACCACAAGCCCAACGAACAAGCCGGACAAGGCTCCCTGTGAAGCCAAAAAACAGTGTTTTAACCATAAAGGAAATCTGTTTGCTATACTATGCAGCATGAGGTCAGTCAACGGAGTTCACTGCGTGATTTTTGGACGTAATCTTATTTACAACCATGAGAAATGCATTCGGTGGAAGCAGGGCCGGATTAAGGGTATTGTAGACCTAACGCTACCTAAGTTCTATTTGAATAAGAGCTGATGATTCCTACTTTGTAGGCAAAATATATACTCGGAAAGATCTTTAGTGTTTGATTCTTTGCTATGGGAAAGGATTTCTTTCAATAGGCAGTGTAGACCTAAGGCTGTTTACTAGACAAGGGCCTATAATTTTACAAAATAAGCCACAAAAAGTAATAGAAATACATACATGCAAAAATGAAAATATTTAATGCGAAATAACGACGTGAGCATAACATAAAACTATGTATGAAGTGCAACTCAGTGTCATATGTATGTTACAATGCATATTTAAAATTGCATTTTCCTAGCCTTACAGCTGGCAAACAAACGTATGAATGATGTCATCTACATTCAAACCTCTAACAACATCACATCACTCTCTATACAAGTGATAGTTCCGTATCTCTCTGTCAAAATGTAGGGTTAAATTAAAGTCTTGCAAAAGATATGAATTGCTTTAGATAGTGTGATCGGATATTTCGTCAAATTTGATACATTTTAGGAGATAAGTCTGTAGTTAATTGTAATAAAACAATAAGTCAAAAAATAATGAGGGCCGAATTTTTCCAGGGCCTAAGGCCTTGGTAGCCTAATGGTTAATCCGGCATTTGGATGAAACGAGAAATAGAAGAGTAGGAGCCCCTTTAACTGGAAAACCAAGTTCGAACCCTGACCTCGGAAAATGTCATTGCGGAGGTGCGTTCTTTACGATATCATTTGCTGTCACTGCTCAACATAGGAACACTGCTTTCAAAAATATTGAAAATTGGCTACCTGTTGTTAATTTTGGCTTGATGTCAAGATCATATCTTTAATTGGTGCTCAGTCATCTATTTGAATCGGTCGACTTTTGCTTTTTTTGATTAAACATGGAAATTTACGTTTGTTCAAGTCGCGTTTAGAATTGGGTTCTTTGCAAATAGACGAAGTTGAGCAGTTTGAGCGTATTTTCGTGTTGCTTAAAGTAATTTGCTTCATTTAGAGTATGTTAAAACATTAATTTGTGTGTTTCCGATAGTCGTCAGGTGTTTAAATTGACAGGAATTAAGGTCATGATGTTTGCAACAGTGTGTGAAGACCAAGCCGGGAAATGGCTATCCAACCTGAAATTAACGAGCCCATGGATACAACAATTAATTTTATTGTTAATTTTAATGAAAATGAAGCTTTCTAAGCAGTGAAGCTTTTTGAATAAAAGTTTTGAAATTTGAAGTTTTTGGAAAATATATCTGTTATGGAAGAAGCATAAAAAATTTGCGCATCAACCAGCATGATTCCTCAAGGTCTCTACCTAACCAAATGAATATTTTGTGAATAGTTGCAATTTTCCCCACAGGATTGGAATATAGCGTTATGTTTTAGTAATGCTATACGTACGGGTGGTCGTTAAACTATTTCCTGGATCGTTTTTTTTTTTGAAAAGACATGGAATTGAGTACACAAACACAATTAGTTTATTGTTTGGTCAAAGCGGCGAACAAGACTAACAAAAAATTCAAAAAACTTTGCATACTTAAGTTTGGAGTTTGCAGACAAAATATAAAAAGACTTACCCAAGCGTTTCCAACTGGTGTGAACAATCCGAGGCAAAATATGCCCAGCACTGGACCACCAATAATTCCGAACATTTTTAGAGCGATAGTGAGAATTCGATCCATCAGTGTAGCCAAGTATGCCACACCCAATCCGAGAAGCCCGTATATTATTACTACAAAATTTGAAACTCATCGGTATATGTCTTGTTCATAAGCGACTTAGATAAGCCAAAAATGACAGGAAATAGTCTGGAATAACTTTCGCCTAGTTTTTTATGGTTCTGACAGGTTCGCAGCTTGCAGAGAAAGAATTTGTTCTCAGGAGTCAGAGACGATTTCTAAAATCAGCAACGGCGAAGCTTTTGAAGCCATAGAATGGAAGATCAAATAAGAGAACATTTCAAACAATCCAGTAGCAAATCCTAACGCGCATTTCACGTACATGGTTGCACATATTTGCACCAAGATTTGTTGCTTTTATTCCTCCGGTATCTAATTTCATACTACAGTCTTCTTATGCATTGAGAAAGTTTCAAAACTTTGCACAATAATTGCAGGCAAAACAAGTATTGTAACCGGTAGGCAAGTTATGGCCTAAAATCAGTATTTTTGAAAATCTTGGAAACCATGGCAGTGGCTCAAAATGCCGATTTTTTGCCAATAACATGCCGACCGATCAGGCTAGAGAAAAACGAAGGCCTCAAAAGATGCAGATTTTCGTATGGTTTATTTGAAAAGCAGATAAATTGCCACTTGAAAACTTTTCGCATGTCCCGATGACACCATCGGCACTACTCCGTGACGTCACACTACCCCACAAAAAGTTCAGACCCTAAAGTGCCAAATTTGTATAAATCGAAACCAGACGACTTTCTGTATCCTTTGATGGTTCAATTAACTCTCTAGCAGTATCAGTTGGTGAGTTATGACTGAAAACAACCGAGCCACTGACGTTGTTCGTAACGTCGTTTAAGGCCGAATGGAAAAAGGCAACTGCGTTGACGAAGCCCAAAGTTTACTTTTCCATCAACGCTTGTAAGATTTTTTTTCTAAATTTTCCCGAGCTTCATAATCCAGTTTTATTGTATGAGAAGCTTAAGCTAATAACTCACGCCTTTCAAAGCTGTGACTGACTTCATGGATTTTCACAGCTTCGCCGCAAAAAGGACAGTTGACCGTTAAATGGCAATAACGTTTGATTCGATCATATTCCTATAGTTAAGCTGTTGTCATCAAGAACCTATTTAAAGCTTTTTGCAGATGTGTAACAAGGTTGATTCCGTTTTTGATAAATTGGGTGCAGTAGATAATGTCTTCTAGATCGCGAGGTAAAATTCATGAAATTTGCACAAAAACATTTTTCATTGCATATGTTGGTTTACACACCTTGTGAGTTGCTTTTGTATTCTAACACTTAGTTTTTAGTACCTACTTCAAACATGTATGTGTCAAACTTATATTGGATTTTATTTCGAATCAAACTATTCCTTCATACAAGAAGCTTAATTTGTCACCCCCCCTAACAAATTTCTCTGTTGCTCGCTCAGTGGTGCTCATATAAGCCTTTACGTTTTCTTCGTGCTTGCTTGTATCCTTGCGTATTGCCTGTCAGTGGGTTAATATTCTAATGTTTTATTAACAGCAAAATTGCGAAATAATCTGTGCGCAAAAATACAGAACGTTTTCAAAAATGTGCATAAGTCTCGTGGAACGGGCAGCGAAAACAGTTCAGGACACAATAAGCGGAAATTCTGCTGTTGTTTTATTTAATTTGGAACTTTAAATAGGGCTGTGAGTTTTCTTTTATTGGTGAAAAATACCAGGAAAAGCACAACGCAATGCAAGGTTGGTACGCCAATTCTGCACTTGAAGCAAGACGTTTCAGGATGACCGCGGCACGTTCACGTCTTTGCTGCGTACCTGCAGCGTGTGGTTTTAGGAAATGGGAAGGGACGCAAGATGAAAACAAACTTACCTAAAATTTTTGATATTAACAAAGCTCTTGCTCCTGACACGCTCCGAATGTTGGGCTTGATCAGGTCCTCATACGTAGAGCAAGCCAGAGAATTTATTCCTGTTGAAATTGTGCTGCGAAGAATCAGTATATAGGGTTTTATGCATGTTTACTATCGATAGTTATATTTGATAACGTTTCGCCTTACATGAAAATCGTCAAGGCACATACCTCAAAGTTCCACTGTACGCAGACGCAACAAAAATTCCAGGAATTCCAGGAGCAACACTAAGAATATCCATCACCAAATAAGGTACAAGCTGAAACACGATGTAGTAATCTTAACACTTAGTTTTCAACACAAAACCTGTGACGCATCTCAGTCTGTGTGCCAATCAATTCCAACTCATCTAAACTCTGCAAGCAACTGAATTCCAGACTGTTGCCAGCTTGCAACTCTACCTGCCCCTAACTTAACACAGCAAAGCAAACGTCTATGGCCAGTAAAGACGCAATTACCCTTGTTCAAGCGGATCAACTTGTCAATGGCATCTGCGCCGCAAAACGTGGTTAACCTGAGAAAGTGAACACGAAGAACACCATGGCGGTTCTTGCAGGTACATGAAGTTTGCTCAGTTGTATGAGGCTCAGTAATATAAGGGTAGAGATGCGTATGCATCAATTACGATATAGACGTGTCAGGTTGGACTCAATGGTATATGTAGTGTTGAGTTACCTGGGTATACGAATATGGGGGTGCGTGGACGTGTGATAATCTAAACATGTAATTGCATACTTCTTTCAAGAAAAAATCGAAACACAAAACTAACTTGGTACATAACTCAAATTGCAGAAGTATTTTGGATAATTACGTCTCATAAAAATTAACGCCGACATATGTACAAAACGTTCGTTAAATATTGTACCGCTCAAAAAAAGCTCCCAACAAATACAACCAAATAAATGTATTTTCCTTGTATAAATCGAACTAAAATACAGTGCTTCATTTATCAATAAGGTAAATTCATTACCGTGCAATACATCGTTAGTGTATCGCCACACAGGTTTAACTCGGCGATTAACACATACTTGGTCCGACTTCGTAACAATTCCTTTGGATAGGGGATCACATCCTGCGTAAATAGCATACATCACTAAACCACAGAGAATGGACAAAGTCAGAATGACCAAAAAACTGAGATCGTTGAAGAACAGGGACCTGCAACAAATGCAACACATCTGTGAAGCAACTCTGTTTAGGAAGCATGTGCAACGAAAAATTGGCAAACGAAAAAAAGAAGTGCAACGAAAAATTGGCAAACTGGGGTGATCATCCCCATACACAAGTAGGAGACAAGAGAGGATACACTACACTAACTACAAGGGTATCTCTGTCCAGGGGCGTACGCAGGAATTTTTTAAGAGGGGGCTGAAATTTTGAGAAAAATATTTTGCTCTCACTAAAGTACAGGCTAACGTATTTACTATAACATTTACAGTATGTCATATATGCTATTTCAATATTAACATATCAACACTTTTCTTGACCACGTTCAGCCGCGACGTCTGTTTTCTTTTGCCCGTTTTCCCCCGTTACGGTGATCTTGTTGATCTGTTAAAGTACGATGCGATGTAGTGTCGCACTTCTCTGCAAAATTTTGACATTGTTTGTGGAAGTTTGTAAAATGCTCAGTATCCCGAGATATTGTTTTCAAAAGCACTCTTGTGTTATATAGTAGCATTACTTCATACCACGTCCAGCAAATTCTGGTGTCTCAGTCGGCTATTATTTGTCACGAAATATTATCAACAGCACTTTTCTCAACATCGCAGGCAAGCAAAATGCACTGCAGCACCACCACAGATCGTAAAATTATCACACAGCCACGCTACATGGTAGTTTGTCGATACCAAAAGCAAAATACCTTTGTTAAATCACCAAAACAGAATTGAAACAACAGTTTCTACACATACTCGTAAAAGGCAGCACAAGCGTTTGCGAAT
>JGI24159J19872_10003606_pt1 | contig 19371 bp, 15 predicted proteins | sample Ectturendosymbi4_FD_19872 | JGI IMG/M metagenome (IMG submission 19872) | reverse complement strand
TTGCGTTGATTGTGTGATTCACCACGAACGGGATGTGCGTGAAGAATAACACCATTATATATGTAGCGCGAGCAAGCAATAGTAAGAGAGATTGCGAACATGATCTCTGTTGTTGCTTGCTGCCACGCTGCGAAGCTTTGCGCACATGCCGCTCGGGATTTCCGATCGCAACACATCGACTTAAGGCCGGCCTTACTGTGGACCATGTGTCTGCGAAAAAATAAGTCCTCATTTTCAAAAAAACGCATTTGTTTGTGTGCAAATGAACTGGGTTTGTCAATCAGATGTTTGGAGATTTTGTAAAAATGACTCTGACCCGAGTCATTGATTGTGACTCGAGTCGAATCATTCGGTAAAAAACGTGACTCTAGTCGAGTCATTCGGTAAAAAACGTGACTCCAGTCGAGTCGATTCACCATCGTTTCTCAGTGTGAGTCGAATTGAGTCACCAAAAATCTTGACTTGAGTCGAGTCATTGACTCGTGTCATGCTATCACTGGCGCCTGGTGGGTTTTTTCATCTCCTTGTTTGCGATTTATAGTAGGACCGTGGTGGGAACACTGCGTATCCTGTCGCAACCTGACGCCCCAACATCATTGAAACATCCTACGGTAGTGCTGTACAGTCAATAGCAACTTGTCGTGATTGTCGCATGTCTAGGATAAGAATATGTGGCATAGATTCTTTGACAATAAATATTCAAACAAAATTCCATGTTTTTTGATGTTTTTCCAATGATAAATTCCAGTACTTGGTGTAATATAGTAAAATTTTGGATATAGAAAGTAAGTTGATTGTTTACTGTTCTGTTGTAGCCTCTAGTCTCTAGTCTATCATGTATTCGCAATCTGAATCAAACTAAGCTTAACTGACAATGTAACTTGCTTTTAATCACCTTTTCGAATGAAAGATTTTCTAAATGTTTTTGCTGTGGACTGTTTTTTTTTCTCTGAGACATTTTGGTCGTTTTTTGCTGAGACATTTTGGTTAGTAAGGCATTTCTGTCATATTTGTCAAACAGTTGTATCAAAACTCGCCAGTGTTCATTAGCCTATATTTTCAGACATTTTGACCAAAATGAGTTACTTTTTTTCAGCCATTTCAAAAACATTTTGGTCTGTTTGTGACCGAAACAAAGCCCAGGCTGTGGATTTGCTATAGCCTACAGTATTATTATTAGTACCTTTTATACTTTGCTGACAGTGGGTTTCATCATTCATGTGCTTCAGTCATCTTGCTTTTGCTTTGTGTATTGATAGAAAAGGTTGAAGATGGATCAGTATAAAATTGCAAACAGTGAAAAGGTAATATACTTGGAAGAAGCATTGAAAAAAGAGATAAAAGAACTGAAACATGAAATTGAAGAGTTTGAAATGTCATTTGGTAATTTAGTTCGGCCCATGAGGTTAGCATGTGCTTTTGCATATTGTTTGATTGTGTTTTTGATGTATGGACATATGAACAATAACCGTGACTACTTGATTTGTATTGCTGAACAGAGAAAACGTTTGAACAATGTGTGGAGCAAATATTTTTCCAGAGTATTGAGCAATGAAATTTTCAAAAAAACTTCAAAAAATTTTTTTCTATGACCACTGCTGTAACTAGTACTTTCATTAAAATATGTCATAAATATTTTTATCAGATCTTTAAGAGATGAGCAAAGCTAAATTTAATAACCTCGAAGTATTCTGAAGGGTTCACTAAACTTAATATTTACATAGAATTTCTTGATAAATAATAATGCTATGCATCAGCTTAAAAAATGACAACATTCAAAGTCAGCAACAATATATTTGGTATTTAATAAAAATTGTATGTATCATAGTAACATCTGGTATTCTCTTGAGTTTCATCTGTTTATTGTGTGTCAGTTATACGTCATTGAAATTGAACACAAAAAAATGTGTTGTTATTAACAGTGTGTTTTTTGTTACCAATAGATGTACTTCTACTTATGGCAATATGCTTAGGTTGAAAAAAGTAGTAGAAAATTTTCAGATTACAACTGTTATAAGTGCTTTTTTTGTTATATTGCAGTTCATATTCATCCCCAGTCGATGCAACATATTTTCAGAATGAACGACTTATGCAACTTAAGCAGTATCTGCATGTAGAAAATTTATTACCTCTAAAAAATATTGGTTCTGTGATGAGGGATGAATTGAATACTTGTTTATGCTCAGATTTTACAGAGCAAACAACACCACTTTTTCTTCATCAAGTAATGCAGTTATTTCAGTATTATTGTGTTGTTTCTGTGTTAATGAGATAGAGTAATCTTCTGTAGTAATGTTGTTGTTTGTCATATTTATTTACATGTTTGGCTCAGATGCATGATACATATCTGAAAGGTTGGTTGATATGCATAGGCATGCTGAGAGGAGCAAACACTGGACCAAAGTGCCAACAACTACTTTGCTCATTAATATGTAGGCATTAGATTCGCTCATTGTCATGAACACATGTTATATAGTGAGAGATAAATGAAGTCAGACATGTGATGACAAATGTAGATTATGCCTCTCACATGTCTTATGAGAAATAGAGATTAGTTAAATATCTTTCTTGTGATTAAATCAAAGAAACAGTTTTGAAAGTCAAGTTGTTATGATAAAATTAGAGGATGGCATGGTTGTTACCACCTTTTCAACAGTTTCGTATGAACATGGTGTTGATATAAGTATTTTCATGAAATTATCTAATACAGCCAAACTGAATGTGTGTCTTTGCCTAATCTGTTTCATTTTTTTTTATAATAGTATAGATAGTGAATAAGTATTTCACTGCATATTCACAAACACTTTTTTAAGATATATCAACCCTAATTTAGGGTGTGCACGTGGTTGTTAAATTTGGGTTTTATAAATTCGTATAAATATGTAACATGCTATGTTTCTTTAAATATGTAACATGCTAAGTTTTTTTTTATTATTATTACACCTATACTGTAAGTGTCCATTACACCTGTGTTTTGTTTTAAAAAGTTGTATTTTTTTTGCAACACATACAATTTATTGATCAAATTCTAACAAAGACTTATGCCAAGGGTTTCCTAAGTAAAGTGAAGTTAAAAACATGCAAAAATAGTAGTTTTACTTCATTGACAAAACAAGAAATCCATTGCAAATGTGTTATCCACAACTGGAAACTAGAACTATTCTAGAGCAGGGGTTGACAACCTTTCATTAGTCGTAGGCCAAAATCAAACTCGGCAAAGTCTGATGGGCCGTACTATTTTACCACCAACAATTTGGTTCCCTTCGTTGTTTAAGATGTCGTTAACGCCTGATTAACACAGGAATTACATTAATGCCTGATTAACACAGGAATTACATTTATGGTACAGTGCGGTTTGTCATAAGTATGCAGTACAAGATGTTGCAAGGAGGGCAGATTCATAATGTATAACACCACTAGGTGGGTCGTACAATACAATTTGTAAAGCGGCTGCGGGCTGGAAGATTTTGCTTGGCAGGCCAAATCCAGCCCGTGGGTCGTAGGTTGCCGACCCTTGTTCTAGACCAGTGGTTCTCAAACTTTTCTGAACGTTGACCCCCAATCAAAATGTTCAATTTTCTGTAGACCCCGTGGCCTAGCCCAACAGTTACTAATACAAGGAAAGTATATGTCAAAATAAATTTAAGTACTTTTTACTTGAAATGCATGATAAAATAATACATAATCTGAAAATATGCGTGGAACGTAGGGGCTATTCAGTGATCCCCATTCAATCCCGTGACTATTTAACAACCCCTTGGATGGTCCAATTGACCTCTGGGGGTTGATATCAACCACTTTGAGAACCACTGTTCTAGACGGAGGATCCCAACATTTTTGATTGCATACCAGTTGGGGTCTCTTTTTATGTACTACCTTATTGCAAAGTAGAAAAGAATACTAAAACTGCTCAAAACTTCAGTTTCTTTACTATCTAACTACTAAAGTATTTAGCAGCAATTGATAGAGGCAACACAATGCCTATTTTCTCTAATTTATTAAAAGAATAGTACAGTGCACCACTTGGATTGGATACAAATAATTTTGCTAAAATCAGACAATGTCCTTGAAGGTACTAGGTACTACCCAGTTGGCTGCTACATATCACTAGTGGTACATGCAGGAACAGAACCAGTGGAGGGCATTTAGGGCAATCACCCCTCTAAAACCTACAAAAATAACTTCATTCACCATGATTTTGTATAATTCAGAAAGCGACATATCAAAACCATTTCCTAATAAGACTTTTGTCATGTTTGAAATGTCTCAGTGTTCGCAATATAAGGCCATTCTGTTGTCCGTTGTTTTGTCACAGCAGTGTTGTGAAATATACTTCATCTCTCGTACAGTAATGGGAGCTGATATGAGACTTGACTACCAAATATTACTGAAATCGCCCCCCAATGTTACTAGGTAGATTTGCCCTGGTTACACGTTCCATTAGTTGGAAACTGCAGATGTAGAGGTTACACACTTTCAGGTCATTAGACTTTAATTTTTATTGAAGTAAATTTATTCCTAAGCCAGTTTGATCCTTGCCACATAAAATTCTATGTAACCAGATGATTTCATGTTCAAACTCCTTGCAGTACCCTGTCTATTGAAAGAAATCCTTTCTCAGCACAGAATCAGACACTAAGATCTTACAAAGTATATATTTCGCCTACAAAGTAGGGATCATCAGCTCTTATTCAAATAGAATCTTTTCCTTTCAGTACCATGTCATCAATAAATGCTTTTTCAGTTTTACTTCAAGTATGAAAGTGCAGAGATCTATATTTTATGACTTGACTATATAAAACAAAAGCTTAAATGTGGAGCAAGGCAATGAATAGCCAAGAACGCCTACTTACAAAAGTTTTAAGTTACTGCATCTTAAATTACATAAATTTAAGCAGAACTGTTTCATTTCATCTAAAATTGTTTTAAATCACTTGAGCTAATAGATTCACAAGAAAAGTAGAGAAATAGTTGATTGCTTTTAGATAATGGACACTGAAAGTGTTTCATATTTTTAAAAGTATGTATGATTCGACATACTGTAATAAATGTATGTTTGCAGTTTTATTTGGATCAGATTGAAGCACTTGTTCAAAGCAAGCACATGCACATGTTGCGTTGGTGTCGATTCTGTGAGCACACTGGGGCAATAGAGAAACTTCATGCTGCATATAACCAACGATTAACTGAAATCACAGAGGAGTACAATGATGCAAGGAGCCGTGCTCAGCGTCTTTCCTCAGCCTATCATGAACATGTACTGGGACAGAAATCAGCCACAGCCAACCATTCAATGAAGTGGTACACATCTGAATCTTATTAATCTGACAAGTGGCTGAGTAATAGTTTGTTTCAGAAAGTGATCTGGCTCGGTGTTTTTACTGCATAGGTTTTATTAAACAAATAAAAATTTATTCACTGTTTTGCTTTGCCATAGAATTAGTGCATTGACAGACACCAGCACTGTGTAAATTAATGTTTTGACTGCAAAGAAAAGATTTCTAAATAGCTTTGATTTACAGATGGTTTTCGAAAAATCATCTATCATGCTGCTCCCTAGTTAAAATCCTGTACTAAATCAAACTACTGTGCTAAGTTGAAATTCGTTTGTGTCAAGCTTGCATGAAAAACGTTAATGTATTTGTTTTCAAAAAATCAAGCTTTGTGGCACCATATCACAGACAAGTTATCACTGAAAACACAAGAACACACTACTTTTTTGTTTAAAAATTGAAAGTTATTCTAAAAATGCAGTGTGACCAAAGAAGACTTGCTGATATATATACGGTGGATAATCACAAATTTGCATGTCACAAAAAAGTTCTCATCATATACCAAAGTGCTGCACTGGCTGCCAGTGATCCACAGAAGTTCTCTGGATCATCAGAATATAAAATCTTCGACAGAGGTATGCAGATATCTTGTCATCATGTGAATTCTTCTAGAGCGATTTTGATGTTTGCTTGAGGTGTACTATTCATATATTTTCAAAAATATATTTGCAAATTTAAATGTCAAAAGTAACTTAACTACACCCTGCTAGTCAAAATGCTTTCTTGCTTGCATTTCTTATACCTTTTCACATATACACATTCTTACTAGTATGTGGATTGGTACAACAACTGTTATTTTGATTGAACTGAAAAATATATTTAATACATTTTTAAAACGTTTTTTTGTGTTGGCACTAATAATTTTAGTTTTTCAACAAACAACAACTATTACAAAAAAAGAAAACAATGGTTTTGATAAGAAAAAATCTTTTAAATATGTATCTCAATTCATATAAACAAATTTTGGCTGTAAACCTTGTAAATTCTTCGAAGTTACTAGAAATTTCAGTAAGCCTTAACATACAGTACTTTGTAAATCCTAACACAAAATTATAGTTTTGAAAGAAAATAACTGATTTCTTTTTTTTGTAGCATTCTAATTTTGGTATTCAGCAGCAAGTGCCTCTTGCACATGTTGTGTGTACATAGCATTTGATTTGGAAATTCCGGACAGGAAGTGTGTTTTTATGATTGATGCTGCAGTACTACTTCCACTGAACATTCCAATTTTACCAGCGCTTATACTGGGGTGGAGTGAATTTTCAAAATTGTGCAATACAAACTTTGGGGTGGTCTAAAAAGCTGGAAACATGGCCGAAACTAACTTTAAAATTGATATTAGGTGATTGACCCCAAAAACCTGCTTGCTACCTCACCCTTAGGGCCATGTGGGGATCAAATTTCATGAACTCGTCATAACTCAACTTTTACGTTAGATAGAAAACTGATTTTGGGCTCAAAAAATGCAGAAGATGCAAGTTTTTATTAGTGATAAGAGGAAAATTTTGCCTTACTTCATTCTAAAAAAAGTTATTACTGAAAAACTGTTTTTTACACCATTTTCCCATAAATCGCAAAGATAGTGTATAAACTAGTTCATTTTAAAGTTACGTTTAAATTGTGATTTCAAAATTTTGACTTTTTTCAAGAGAAACATTGTTCTAATCAATCAAGTTTCATCACTAGATATTTTATTGCATACAACCATGCTCTGCCGGGTTGAGAATAGTAAAACGGCCATCCTGTCGTAAAAGGCAACTAAGGGGTCACTTTCCTGATCTGTGATACGGGTTGATGTTAGGAAGGGCATCCAGCTGTAAAAATTTATGCTTCGAAACGTCCTCATGAAAGTGGGGTACATCCGGCCACCCTCACTGACGGGGACAGGATCGGATAAAAATTGGATTACTACGACTACATCTTATAAACAGAAATATTCAAAAGTACTTTTGGCAGTTAGTTGGTAAATATCAAACATGGTATTGTTAGAGTTACCATGCATTTTAATATTGTTTTTGTCCATTTTTAGATTTTATATGATATCTACTTGTAAGCATAGCTGGCTTTGTCAACATGTTGACCAGAGGAAAAAGCACTAATACTAAAGTATTTCATGATATCCATTTGTTTGCCCGTACAAAAATATTTCCACCCAAGAAGTTACCAACTACTGAGGATGTGATTTGTCGTGTTCTATCTGAACCAAATTGGCGTACATGACAATAAGCTGATGCTGTGGCTACAGAACTGGTACAGCACTGGATATATTGCAATGTATCTTTTTTTGTATCTTTTTTCACCTAAAATTTTTTTTATTTTAAAGTTAGTTTCGGCCATGTTTCCAAATTTTTACGCCACCCCAAAGTTTGTATTGTACAATTTTGAAAATTCACTCCACCCTAGACTCTTATACTGATGAAATGATAGCAGTTGAAAAAGCAGAGTTGTTGAGTGTATTAAAAATGAAGGCTTATCATAGAGGCTTGCTGTGGTCTTTCACCTCAATGTTGCATAAATAAACTTTTCAGCTTTATTGTTTTGATGTTGTTACTCTAAAGTGTTTTAATGGCATTAAAACTGTTGACTTCAAATGTGGTGCTTTATGTTTTTGTAGTTTGAAGTTGGTAGAATGTCCTCGGACGCCAAATCGGCTTGGCAAAGCATGGGAAGTAATTCTGAAAGCTCGTTCCTGTCGCCGTCTTCTACTTCGTACAAGAAAACTTCTCTTCCAGTTGGCATTCTAACTGTTGCAACAGAACTCGCATTTTCAGGTAATACGTTATGAGCTGTTGCTGCGGGCTAGTTTGTAGAAATTGTTGCCTTGAAGCCATCAGTGCTTATCAACAGAACGGGTTAAACGTATCAGCAGAAATTCTTACACATACATGTTCGAACCAAGCTGGAAAATTCTATGTATGACCACAGTTTTGACCATCATCAACACAATCATTAGCCACTAAAATTCGTGAAACACCAAACAAATGGGTAATAAAACACGAACGATGGAGATGTATATCAGTGCGCATGGAGGGAATGGCGGTGAACACTGCTGTGCAATTCACTGCCACACAGACTGCGTCCTATCGAGTCGGCGACATCAAAGTACGAGTCATCAGACCCGTAACCAGGGGGGCTTCGACCCCTTGCAAAATTTTTCGCCCCCCCTGAAAAAATGTGTTGGACATAGTTCAAAAAATTCGGGCCCCTCTCAGAAAACTCTTCGCCTCCCTGGTATCCCAAGCTGGTTACGGGCCTGCTAGTCATCCAAGGCGCCAAAGAAAAATATTCAAGGAAATGACTGGCAGCAAAATGTCCGACTCCAATTTCGACTTCTAGCTTCCAAAATTTTCCGACTCCGACCTTTCCAAAATCTCTGACACCCGACTCCTTAACATAACGTGAATGATGTTTGGCTGTCAACAATGGTAAAGAAGCGAGCTAAAATTATTTTAGAAATAAGAATTTTGTTACTGTCGCTGGATACATGAATTTAGACTTTGAATTAACTTATTTATTTAAACAAAATTTACTAATCATAAAAACTCATACTGTTTACTATGAGTAGCTACTATAACGTGAATGAATTAAACAATAACAACATTAACATATAAATTACGTTCAAGAAACCTTTGTAATTGGTATATAGCAAGAGAAGTAGCTAACTTTAGAGCTATTCTATATTTGATTGTGTTTACATTTTCTGAACGTAAAACATAACATAAAAATTCTTAAGGGTTTTTTTCGCTTGTAATATTAATAGTACGGACTGCTTACTACTCGCATTGTATTGTATTACTGAATAAAGCAACAAAATCGTTCGCATTACGTTCCTATGGACAGTAGGCTTGGAGCTATTGTTGGTTTTCCGATTACGCAGAATCGTTGTGCACAGCAAGAATCCTCTGTTTCAATAAAAGATTCAAAACAATGGTACCGTTTCAATAGGCACGAGTTAGGACTCCTATCTTAAGAGTGCGATGCAAAAAATGATTCAACTGGACTCCCAGTGCTCTTAGGAATCCGACTCCACCCAAAACCTCCGAGGCCACAACTCTGCATTGAACGTACAATCAAAAGCTATGTCATAGCTGAACGTCCACGAAAAAATTGCCTTTTTCACGATAAACATTCTAATAACAGAAAAATGCATTTTTCCTTAGCTTCTCGTGTTGTGATTTGACTTTGGACCAGATCGGATCCTATCGAAGTATTGCGAAAACGATATTTTCACTTATCAAACTTCTGCGGTTTTCAGGTTTTGTTTCTGATGAAATGACTTTGAGTGTGCCAACACATACTTTGGACCTTCCCAGCTTTCGGAATCAGCTCGAGGCATTAGCCGTTGAGTACGGACTGCCGATGCACAACGAGCTTGTCACGTCTGCTGATGAGATGGAACTGTTTGGCGCCGTGAATCGAAAATTCAAAACGCTATTTAATCGACAAGTTGAATGCAGAACATTTTACGATTATGACAATGCTCCAGATGGTATGCTGTATGTTTACGCAATTAAGTTTGCTTGTACTAATCCAAGTATATATTTTGAACTTGAGCACGAAATATTAGCAGTTGCGCGGGTGCTTTACCAGATTAAGGAACCACAACGGTATCAAACCGTTTACATTTTATACGTCAATATAAATTAAGACACTCTTAGATGCAGTGATATGAAAAACGTTCGTCGTTATAAATCGCAGCAACTTCTCAAATGCAATGATAAGGCCGTCCAGAGTGCTGAGCATCACATGCTCGTTTCTATTGAAGAAGTAAGGCTAAGCGGGAAGTTCTTACCGCTTCCAAGTAAATCATCAAGCTACGTGCAGCACCGAAACTTCGAACACCATGTCGCTCATTTCCTCCCTGGTAATGCGGATTCTTGTTTTTATGTTATTTATTTGATTTCCACGTCCTTTCCGGAAACAGAGTCTAACCCGTGTTATTAGTCGTTATTTTGAGCTTTTACTTGGCACTGTTCTGCAATAATACCTTCCTCCGCACCACACCAATTGTTTGTGTAAATTGCCAAATAGATGTGAAACAGTATCGCAAATATTTGCAACACTTCTGCAAGGGGGCACAATGTCCCGGGAGACGAACCACTGGATGGCTCCGAAAAGTCCCAATAATATCGTAAATACTTTTTTCAACACAGTACATTTACTCCCAAAATACCTTAGGTTCGAACATGGGGGGCGCCAAACTTGTTTCTTGCCCCGGGCGCCATCTGACCTCGGTACGCCCCTGCACTTTTGCAAGGGCCGTGCGGGCTGTGGGGTACATGGCTACAGCACACGCCTCAGCAGGTGGTTCGATTTGCTGTCGGCCTTTGGTTTTCTTGTTAAAGTTGTGTTAAAAAGTTTTATTTCAGCATTGTTTTCTTCTACAATGTCGTTGTTATTCGAACGACCAGGTTTTGAACACTGGGGTGTCGATTCGGCCGCGCACTGCTTGAAGAAAGCAAGTAACTGGGGAGGCTACATTAAAATCAAGCCGTCAAAGGATGCTCTTCAAGTGTCTCAAATGACATGCTTGGAACAGAAAGGGAAAATAGATGAGCTGCTTCTGTGTCAAAATGCGTACGTCCATTTATACCCCACATTCAGTTGTTCACTGTTTGTAAAATGCTAGCCAAGTCAGCTGATTTTTTTCAGATTTCTTTCGGTGGACGATTATTCTCTTGTGACTGAGTCCCTGAAAGACCATGCGGTTGGAGTTAGGGAACCCCCAACACTGCAAGCTCTTTCTGTATCGTCTCACAGGTTGTGTGCAGCAGTTCTAGAGTGTTTTGCCTTGTGTCGTGTAAGAGTCTATCAATAAGTTGTAGTTACAGTTTATTTTGGATAGAAATATGTATTTCTTTAGTATTACAGTATTACTTACTGGTAACTTTAGAAGCACGTTTGCAACCCTGTGGCTGTTCTTTACCCGATGTGGAGTTTTTGGACGTGGTTTGCGTGAGATCAGAAGAACACCACCACCACCACCACATCTCATAAGCTGTGTCAGCATTGTATTCAAGAAACCCCTTAAATTGGTACAATACACGTGTTTGGTTAGGATTCAACAGCGCTTCTGATGTGAAGTGCAATTATGCACGTGCTGGGCCGCTTACAAGTTTTCTTTTAGGAACGGAAAGCTGAAAAGCGCTTCAGTTTGGAACCGAATCTACCTGGATCTTCAGAAAGCGCAAGCTGCTGGTGCGAACGGGAACTGCGCAATGGAAGGCGGCGACAATGAGAAGAACAGGTAAGATCACAGTTTTCTATGTCTCAGATAACCGTGCGTGCTGTTTGAAAAGCAACCTTGGAGTTTCGCGCGTATTTTTCTGCAGTGTTTTTTTTAACAGTGATGAAACAGCATGGCTTGTGCGAAAGTGCGATTTGATAAATTTGATGAAACAAGTTTGATTTTATTAGTTTGGTCACTGGTCATAAATCTTATCATACGGTCAGGACTGCTATCCAGGGCCGCACCACCTGATATTTCTTTTTTGGGGGGCAAGATGATTGTAACTTGTTGTACCTAACAACTTTTTTTTTTTTGAAGATTTTGAAAAATTCGGTGGGGGTGGGCAATTGCCTGGTTGCGAGCCTGCTGCTAGCTTTGCATCGCTTATTGAAACAACCATTATTCAGGACTCACCTTAGATTTCTAGATTATATAATTGTAGTGTCATTGATTAAAACAGGCCCAGAGGTTCAAAAGGAAAGGAGGATTCATACGATTACATGAACACCATGCAAATGCTGGGCTTAGATGAAGGAGATGATACTTCGACTCAGGATCCTACAATTATCCAGGTAGGTTTCAATTTTGAATAACAGCGGTTATTTCTCTTGTCAAAGCAAAGTGTCTTTACTGTTGCAAAAAGTTTTTTTTTATGAAAGTTGCTTGCGTACAACTTACTCAACCGAGAGACCAAATTGGGCTAAGTCTGGCCTTTAGATAAATTTGTAAATTGTTTTGTGTTGTTTGCGCTTTTCTAATCGCATTACGTGGTATGGTGGTTACGTCCGACAAATAAAGCGCAGTTAAATTGCGCAAAGTGCTTCTTCTTCCACAAATTCCGTTTATTAAAATCATGGTGATCACAACTAACAGAATCTACTGCGCAAGATATCGATATTAATAAAAAAACAACAAAATTTTGTCAAATGCTTACGAATTTTTTTTCAGTTTTTCTAGAAAAGATCAGCACAGCACTTTAAGAAACTTACAAATGTGGTCTATGATTAGGTCACATTTTTAAGTTTCTTAAAGTGCTGGTCTTCTTTATCCATGTAGAAACAAATAAAGTGGTTTTCTGGTGGAAGAAGCGTTTGCCTGCGCTGTAAGCTTTAACTTTTAAACTTTCGTTGGTGGTATGATATAATAGCAATGCGCATTTTAGCTTGTGTAAATTGAGTTTACTTTTTTCATGAAAAATTTGTTTGTATACCTTAAAATAGTTTACGTTACTGACGGCTGGACGTTTGTCAATTGTGGCTCTGCTTGTCCCCAAATTATAGATTAGCAAAGTTTGACACACTTTGCCACAATTCCCCGTATTTTTACGACACATTTCATGTGACTTTCGTTTCAGGGAGCTTACCTGTCATTCCTGCATTTGCGGCACTTGAAAATACAAGACATGCGAAGGCAGTGCTTGGCGGTGCTGAACTACTTCAGAAGGTGTCCTTTCTCCTTTGTCCTGACAAACCTATGGAATTAAAAAATATATTCTTTATTTGCTTTGCATCTTTAGGACAAATGAAGTAGTGTACGTTGTCCTAACGTTCTCTTTCAAAAATCAATTTTTTATGTTTTTTTTTTTTCGTCTCTGACTTTTAACCTGTTGCCACGAGCGTTTCGGGGCCTTTTCTGTTTTTTTTCTCGTTGTTTTGGTTCGCATGCGTCCCTAGCCAGTTGAGTATTTTGCAATATAACCAAACTCAAGCGAAACTTATTTGATTCACTTCATGATCACATGTACCGTGGCAGGATTGCTTTTTTCGAATGTATCGTTGTAGACATTTCCTATTGTTTGCCCAGTGTGGAAAGGACTATGACCATCTACGATGGAGGTTTGTCACTTGAGGCGGTGTCGAACAATAGTAGAAAATCTACACCAACTAAAAACAAGCAACCATCTTCGAAAACGTCGGGTATATTTCACCATCAGTTTGTCTTTGTATCATTGAATGTGCACGTTAATTTTCCTGGAGCAATTTTTCCTCCCACCAATCCTTGCCATGTGTATCATTTTAGGAAGTAAAAGTTTTTATGTGTATCATTTTAGGAAGTAAAAGTTTTATGTGTATCATTTTAGGAAGTAAAAGTTTTATGTGTATCATTTTAGGAAGTAAAAGTTTTTAAAGATATCTTTCTATCACTTGTTTTGATGTTGATCTGCATGTAACACTTTTCAAGCTTCCACCGTAAAAATAATGTTAAATTCTGCCTCTTATTTAAGCTGCCTAACAGTGTACAGTCCTCAGTATAATTTAGTTATTCAGGAGAACTTATTCTAGAAAGTTTTACTTAGTTTTTAACTTCCATCACTTCGGCCATATTTTTGACCAAAGTCCATGAATGTACGATAACGTCATTCATAGATGTTTCCTATTGCAGGAAAATCGGGCCAGAAAGCGTCAAAAGAATCGATTGCTAGTTCAGCAAGTGGTAAGAAACGGGGGATAGGATCGCACCACTACCTGTACAACACACCGGCTGACTTCAAGGTGATGGCAGTTTTTTTTTGCTATTTTCGCCATTCGGTATTATGTTGGACGTCAATCGGTTATTTTATAGATAACAGAGTCGGTCTCTAATGGAGCTTCCCATTCTGTTTTGATTCCATTTCGTGCTTCGTGATGACACGGTCCCTGTGGGTTGTGTGGACAGTTTTTCTTTCATTAATTCTCTCAGGTCTTATAACCAGTTCCAGATTGTTGTCGGAGTTTTTCATTGAAACGATTGCGAGGTTCATGCACTGCAACGTTTTGTGTCTTGTACTGCTTATAGTTGCGAACCTTTTTGAGAAGACTTTGGTCAAGAACGCTAGGTCTGGTTACTGAACCTTTTTTGACTGTCGTCAGGCGACAAAACAGCTGAGTCTGTAAATTCAGCATCATACGGTCATATGTTCGACTGTGGCGATTAAACTGGTGCAATTCGTCGTAATTAAATGGATTAAGTTATCAAAGACTCACATTGACGTTTTTTCAAACCAAAGATTCGCATTACAGTCTTCTTAATCAAATATTTGCATTTACGTATTTTTCATCAAATATTCACATTTATGTTTTATTTCGAGAAGATTATGTTGTAAAGCAAGTCACAAACAACGCGGAATTCGCATTTTTCACCCTAGAAACGTTCAACAGGTTCTATTTTCAGAATTACAGAAAGTATTAAAACGCATCGTCTGTCGAAATGTTTGCGCGTTAAGTTCAGTTGTTGGGAAAGACCCAGCACTGGACACCTTTGCAAATATCGCGTTGATATGCCGAGATGATTTTTTGTCGCCTTCGTTAAACTGTGAAGTGCATCCGACGTTGACTCCGCAATTCATTTTGGTGCGTTGCCAAAACAACCTCGTCTGCATGCAGATCGACCACGTCAAGTTTATGGAGTACAGCGACATCGAAAACCACGACGATTTCTACAGTTGCGATGGTGACGAAAATGAACCCGCCAGCGACAGCAAGGCGATCGGCGATGCAGGTTCCGAATGGAAGAGCTCCATCACGGCATCCCTGTTTCCAGGTCCCACACCGTGGAGCGAGGTCCCTCATGTGCAAGACCAAAGAGGGTACTACATAATGTACGACGAAGCAATGCGCGATTTTCAAAGAACTGAACATCAGCTGTTGCTTGTTGCGTCACAGTACATCGAAAAGGATGTAGGTGAGTTTTTTTCAGTGTTCACGTACTGAAACCGTTGTTAATCTGTAACTGCCTCTTCCCATTTCTCTGGCAACAGTTGCAATCTTGTGTGATCCATTTTCGCACGTATGAGAGGTAGACATTTAACCTTACCTACTCTTTTGTGGTCCCAGTGATGGTGAGCTTTTTGTAAGTTGTCATAGCACGTTAACACTGCGAGGTTGGGGTAACCCGGGAATTTTTTGTTATTTTTACAAACCGCGTGATCTTTCCTCCAGCCAGTGATGTTTTTACCATGGCCGAAATGTCATGCGCACCAAACGACATCGTTCGAAATCAGAGGTAATCCTAGTCTGAAAAGAAATGTTCGGCTTTTTTCTCAACTTCCTTTCAATTCGCGTGTCGAATATATTCACAATTGTTGTTTGCCTGTGGTTCGCTTCCTCATAGAATAATTCTAACACGTTGATTCCAGGTCTGGGTCGAAAAATAGACCAGGAAATATTTGCTCTCTCACACAAAACTAGCGTTGCCTCTGCATGCCAGCCGGATTCAAGGAAGCAGGACTGCGAGTTCACTCCCCGTGCCACACGTTTCCTTGTTTAACGCGCGTTTAGCTCAAAAACCGATGTTTTTCATGCAAGCGACAGCATCAAGTAATGACTTTCACAATAACTTTGCGTCTGGTGCAGCGCATCGATCGGTTCAGAGAAGATCCGTCGCGGAGAAAGCGGAAAGAAGACATGAGGCTGCGGGGGAAGTCGATCTTGCTTCCTACGGGCACCGGGACGTCGACCGTTTTGCTGTGATCTTCGACATGTGGACTTGCGAACTCAACTTTCTAATAAACAAACAAAAGGTAGACTCAAAGACCAGCGAAAACCGTATTACTTTTGCCTTCTGAATACTACTTTGCGGAAAACTTGGGCTGCGCCCTGGACTGCTGTTTGCTGCGCATAAGCTATTCGATGAACTCAGTTTACTGCGGTGCGTATTTTTAGTCCGAAAAATTAGCACCATCGCAAATCAACGTCGGTGTCCTTAGGAATGCTAACGCCCGCACTCGGAAGACGATGATTTTGGACCGAGGTCAGTTGAACCAGGATCTATTTAGTGGCTCGCACACGTTGGTTAATACTGGCTAGTCTTGCGGTCGTTGTGGTCAGTCATGTGCTATTCGTTGTGCAGCGAATCTCAAATAAAAGTTGCCTGCACGTCGGTTACGTTTCAACTTTGCATCCTGTTATTCTTGCTGAAAATGATTCAAAAAAGTTGGTAAATTCTGGCTATACGATCGAGAAACTTTGAAAAATCTTCTGTAGGTTCTGGATGAGAAGGGATATTGCGTTTACTTAAACCAGACAACCAAAAGCTGCTGCACTTCCTTCTACATGAAACTAGGAACTTTTCCGGATAGATTCAACAATCTCGTTTCGTCTTTTACAGCTTCTCGACACATATTTTGAGGCTTACCAAAACACATTCGATCCAGATGACAAAAAGAGGCTGGCGCAGGTACTTTCTGTTTTCATCATTTGCTGCTACAGGGATGATGTCAGAAATTGTTGATGTACCACGAGCATCTTAATGCGTGTTGCTTGTCGTGTAACTCCATCTCCTCTCTTTTTTCGCAGGCCATGACCGATATCATGTATCAAAGACCAAGGTACGACTTTACCAAGGAATACTTCATCCGCACCTACCAAGCAGAATGCGCTTGTCTGCGTTTGAAGAACGCACTTCTGACTGATGTATGCTCTTTCATTTCGTCGTTTATAAACCTTTTCTCCGACTCGTGTTGCAAGCCGATGGTCAGTGCGAAAATGGGACTTCCATTGCGTAGGAACGTACTCTGCGACAGATTGCTCACTTATCCCAGGATAACCAGTAAAATACGCTTTTTCAGTATAGCCTGTTCTGTCAAATTATTGCTGCTGATACCAAGTAGTTGAAATTACGATTTATTGATTTACATACAAGTTTAATCTACTCGTAGAAAATGATCCCCGTCGTAAAACCTTGTTCCAACTACCCTGTCGATAACATTTGTCCTGATCGTCCATTGTGGTAAGCTGATCGCCAACATGCGTTTTAGATCTTGAAAAATCAACTGGACGATTGCAGACAATACTTGTGTCGAATTTCGCGACCAGGCCACTGTCATGGAATGCCTTACTATTCTTCGACCAAGCAAGAGATCGCCACCAACTTGCCCAAGTAGGTTCCTTCCGGTGCATGGTACGCTGTTCAGTCATTCGCTTTTTTCTATCTGGTGCCGCTTGCAACAGGCCATCGCTAAAGTTCGTGGACATGCTGGAGTTTCACCCTTCGCTTGGAACAGTCGCGGGTCGCTTCCACGAAGCAATCAGCTCAGTCGTTTTGGAAGTGCAGCAGGTCTGTGTGTGTGTGTGTGTGTGTCGACGTAATGCTGTGCATGGCTGGAAAACCGAATGCATTAATGTTGCAGATTAGGCTATAGCAATGTTTTGCTTTACGCAATTTTGTCTGTGCTAACCGTGAATAAAAACTATTCGTTTGTGCCCGAGAAACTTAACCGCAGATAAAATTGAAGTGAATGATCCTTTGGATTCATCGGCAATTCAGTTATTTCATATGGTACATTCCATACCAGTGTTTCATATTCTTCATGTGATTACATTCTATGAAGGGTAGCTCAGACAAAGTTGCTGTTGTTGTGGGTCTGCAGCTATTATGCTGTATTACTTTGCCATCGAGCATGATTTCTTCAGACTATAACTATGAAATCAAATGCACAAATTGACACTTGCAACATCTGCCATTAAATTGTTGCTGCGTAGTGCGGCATGCATGGACCGTCGATAAACGGCTAATTTAAGCACAGGTATGCGATGGATTGTTGTAAAATAAGTAAATTTCACCAGATTTTTATATCGGCACTTTGAAGGATTTCACAGCGGGGTTCTTTGTGGCGTAATATTTGCAATATGAAGCGTTTGGTACCCCGTTGTTTTCGCTTTTCTACCGCGTTGTGACTCACTGAGGACCTTCTTTGAAAGCTGCTTCGGTAGTTTATAACCTGCAGAAAATGACCCCGCTAATGTAGCCCCTTCAATCTTGACATTCTAGCTAAACACTCTTATACTTTCTGCAACAATCTGAAATAACTAGTGTTTTTCTCAGAGCTCTTCTGAATCGGTTTGAACGATTCATTCTTGCCCATGTGGAACGGGCTGCTCGAGCCACAGAGCTGGGCTCGGGATTTTCATCAGTTGCAAGCTTCCCGGGTCACTTCACCGTTTCGGTTGTGGACCATTCGATTTAATTGTTTTTTCGAATGCACTTCCAGCACTTTTTCGCGTGGCCGTAGATTTTTCGCATGAACAAATGCAAGGCCTTTGTTTTAAAGTAATCGCCTGTGACTAAATTTAGTTGATTTTTATGAAGATAAACAAGCCAACGTACATGGAGGAATTTATATCGACGGAGAAACAGGTTTTAGAGCGCGCTTATCAAGAGTGGCACGGCATGCAAGTGATCGGAGCCAGTTATTCCCCTCAAGTGCAGAGAAACGTAAGTTTGACGCAAATGCGGCTATCGCAGAGTGCCATGACAACCGCGCTATTTGTGATGTCATTCTTTTGAGAGAATTTTTTTCGTGTTCGGTAAAAACGTGAATAGCTCTGAAACATCGAGTTGGTATACCGGGCGCCCACCGGGACGTTCATTCTATGAAAGAGTATGCAATTTTCGTGCCTCTATTAACACGTGAGTCTAAAATGTATGGCTTTTGAGGCAATTTCGGCCATAACCTGCCGACCGGTCGCGCTAGAGAGGCAATGAAGACGTCATGAGCTACAGAAATTTTGTGTACTTGCTGATGAACAAAAACAGGTACATTGGTATTTGAAATTTTGTCTGACGCCATGGTAACGTCATACTGCTAGGCAAAATTGAAAAGTGGTGGGTTGTATCCTCAATGCCGGTAAAAAAGCACTTTCTATCAGGTATAGTCTTCCAACATAAATGACTTTGTTAATTCAGGCCCCTGGAAGCTGAAGCGATAAATTTCTCGTTGTTTTCACGTGATAGCTTCTTGATACACGAAAAGCGGAAGTGCTAAATAGCCTTATAATAAATACTACGGCCAAAGCAAACGATACAACTGACATCTTGCAAACGTTTCGATAA
>JGI24159J19872_10003604_pt1 | contig 19376 bp, 17 predicted proteins | sample Ectturendosymbi4_FD_19872 | JGI IMG/M metagenome (IMG submission 19872) | reverse complement strand
CAGGGGATGCGACAGGGGAGGCCTGGCAAAGTGACAGGGGATGCGACAGGGGAGGCCTGGCAAAGTGACAGGGGATGCGACAGGTGAGGCCTGGCAAAGTGGGGCAAAATGAACAAATGCCTTCTACTGTCAACAATTTTGTAGCAACTAGCGCTCAATGGAAATCATGGTACACAGCAAGAATTATCTGTTTCTACAAAAGTTTTGAAATGAATTGTACCGTTTCAACAGGCATGAGTTACGATTTCTAACCCGGAGTGCCATATAAAAAATAATTCAATTGGACTTCTTGAGTAGTACTAATATTGTTAGGAATCCGACTCCACCCAAAAATTTCCGAATCCTTGCGACACCTACTCCGCAACCCTGTTTCTCAGTACTGGTCATAAGTTGTGTTCGAATGTGCCATATGACTACTGACAGCGTCTGGCAACTTCTGTAACGATTTCAATAAATCCAATTGACTTCTTGCAGGCTTTGTTTTTAAAATGGAAGGAAAAGAAATGCTGTCACGACCTGACCCTGGTTCTTTTTTCCAGGTAAATAAAGGTTGCGGTGCTTGTGGTTTTATCGTGGCTTGCATACTTCCGTTTGCACTATAAACGTATCTGAAAAATGGATATTCCAAGTGGTTCTGCAAGGTCTTATGTACATTTTATCAGTAGCACTCACATCAGTCTTGTTCTCACGTTGGTTCATTCATCCTGCATTGCATTTCACTTCAGAAAAGTATTTGAAACAAAGAACATCAAAGACTTTCCTGCAGAGGTGAGAGAGGCTGTTCGCAAGAACTACTGCGGTAAGCTCTACTTGGATTTCTACAAATGCATGGTGCAGAGCGAGAGAATGGAGGACTGCACGCCACTTATCAGAGACCTCAAAAAACTCTTTCATAGTAAGACAGACGAATGAGCGAACTTTGAATTTTATCTGTAAATGTGATTATGGGAGGCTTTCTCTGGTTTATTTACAAATTTTATGTGATCTGTAATTCTGCTTGTAAGCACGTTATTATCAAACCAGTAATTTTTGTGCAGCTTTAGTAATATGAGCTGTTTTACAGCGTTTTCGGATAGTAAATAATTTTTTTTGGTGAGCAAAAGTTATCAAAACAATCCACTTTGAAAAGAACAGGCGGCTTGTCTTATCAAAAAGGTTTACATTTAACGACGTGCAATTTAAGCTTGTAGTTATAAGTGAAAAAGAACTGAAGATGCGTGCTGAGTAGCCGAAATACTGTGTAAACACCATAGTGTCTCATTGTTTGGGGTGAAAGGATTCCTTTTGATAGATATTATTTAAATATATTGTTTACTTTCTGTTCATGCGTAAACGTTTAAGAATCAACGAGGAGGTTTGGTGAAAATAAAAAGCTAGATTTTGAAAAACATTGTTTTAAACGGTACTACGATACAAAACTTCAGTCGGTTGTCAGTGGCCGTGTTTGTTTACTTCATTCTGTGGGCAGATTGGCTATTGTTTAATACCATTTGAAAGGTTTGTTTCCAGAAATTCGTTAATTTCGTTAGTGGAACTTAATTGTAAAAGCATTGCGAAGTCGCTTCGCTTCCTTTGCTGTATACATTGGTTGTTCCCTTTTTATCAGTGACAGTTAATGTAACGAGGAAAGTCGACAACTGTGAAGCCTTTTACGCTATTGCGTATGCAGTTATTGTTACGTTCTATACAGAGTACGAATCGTTGACGGAGCTCCCCGGCTGCCCTCCTGGGAGGAACTCGATATCCTCGGAAGGGAACTTTCTCGAAGCCATCAACATGTCGCTCAATGTGTTCGAACGCCACTACGTGGACAGGAACTTGGACCGAACCGGCCAGATCGTGCTCTGCATCACGCCTGGTACGCCGCTATCGCTGAATTTAAATTTCTACTCTTGGTGTTTATTGTTCGTAAGTGAAAATAACTTTAATATTGCCATCACTTTTGTTCAGGTAGTATAATAAACATGCACAAGATATCAAAGCTTTAAGTTTCATACAAAATATTCCGCTTTGATAAAAAAAACGTAAAGTGGTCTTTTCAGTTTTTGTTCTGTCCATCACCGTTTTAAGCTAAGCTAGTTATGTTCTGCTTTCTAAGTTTGCGTTGGTTTCCGCGAGGTTTTCGACTGTTAAGCGACTCGTGTTTCTGCTTGTACTACTGTAGGTGCTCGAAGGGTGTGACTGTGTTGTGTTATAAAATCGTCAACAACGTCATTCCAAATTCGTCAAGAAGCTCAACTGTCGCTGTGTTTTTCTGCAGTATTCATACGCATTGAAGTTTTCGGCGTGATTGTTTCTGATGCTGCATTACGTTAACGAAGTTCAGGGGCAAAGGACGAAACTTGATTTTTGGTGTTTTTGAAAATTGTAAGAAACTGGAAAAAGTCGCCCATCGCGCTGCCTCTCTTTCCCCGTTGAATGCCGATGTAACAACTTTCGCAAATTTTAAACTGTTGCGACGCATATGTTGGCACAAAACCCCTTGCACGTGGTTGGTTGGTCAACTTCGACTTTTCGCTTTTCTGCAGGTGTGGGTGTATTCGACGTAGACCGGGAATTGACGATTCTAACCAAGGAAAGGATGATCGACAACGGCATCGGCAGCGACCTGATCTGCCTCGGCCAGCAACCCCTGCACGCTGTGCCCCTCTTCAAGTTCCATCACGCCTCGAATAACGGGCAGGTTCTTCTGCTTTGCGCTAAACTTAGCGACCTGTTGGTGATGCAGTGCAAGCTCAGTATTTACGATGCTTGTTTAGCAGTATTTTACGATAGTTTTTCGAGGAAATCGGGAAAATCTGTCTGTTGATCAGAGTTTTGTAACGCTGTGTAAGGCTCTTCAGTTATGACATTTTCGAGTATAGATCAATCACGCTATGAATTTCCCGCTTGCAAGTTGCCTTGTAACTCCACCTACGATTGTAGCGTTGGGGAGGAAGATGCCTCAGTGATCTTGCATATCGTGCCATAGGTTCAAAAATAAACAGGAATCACGCGCTGGCGTGATTCCTTTGTTTTGCATTCGAAGGTTGTCTGGTTTGATTGTAATGCTTTCCCTGTTCAGGGCGGAACCCCGTGATAACGTTATTATGCACTCACCGTTTGCTCCACTTCATATAATGGTAACTTCAACAAATAGTGAATGTTCTTAGTTTGCTTTGTGCTGTTCGTTTGAACCATCCCTTCTCCCGCAAACAGTGTGGTGTTTTTACCACAGGCCCACTCTCTGGTAACAACACCTGGGCCTGTTCACCGCTTCAAGAAGACGCTCTATTTCGGTGTGGAATGGTTTCCGTTTGTTTTGAAATTTTCTTTTGACGCTTGAGACTAAAAACGATTACTTACGTTTCCGATGCTCATACGTGGACGCGAGACATTGACTTTGTTTTTTCAGAAGTGACACCGAGTTGTTGATGCGCGGAAGTTCGGTTTCCAGAGTTCAGATCCAGGACTTTAACATCCCGCACTGGATAAATCACAGCTTCTACACTTCTAATCCTTTTCCCGACAGAGGTACAGCAAAGCGACTGCATTTTTCTTGTCTAGGCTTAGATAAGCATGTTAATTGTGAGCGTTCGTCTGTTGATTGCTTTGTACTGTTAAGGTTTTCATCATTAGGTTTCAAGTCCGCAGCAGAAACAAATGTGTTGCTGACTTCCTTTGTCCCTGTATTGCGTCACATATGTCTTTCTCGTGGAAACGGGATTTGCGTAGTGGTGGTTTTATGATGTAACAATGTTAATGCTGCTTCAACCAAGACTACTTAAAGCAGTGGTTCTGAAATAGTGGTACGCGTAACCAGGGGCTTACCGAGGGGGCAAAGGGGGAACATACCCCGCGCGACGAATCACCAGGGGGCGCCGAAAAGTCCCAACAATGTTGCAAGTACTTCCTTGAATACAGTACATTCACCCTAAAAGACCTTAGGTTCAAACATGGGTGCCAAGCTTGTTTCTTGCCCCTGGCCCCACCTGACCTCGGAACGATCCTGCGCGTACCCCTTGGGTATACACGAATTTTTAAGTGTTTTCATAATAATGATATTTTAACGTAAAAGTACAATAATTATAGGTGTATTTCCAGGGTTGTCCAGGGGACATATTTATCTGCCCAATTCCCATCCCATAGCAATTTATGCCCATCCCATCCCATGGGACGTTTCCCATGGGATTCCCATTCACATGGACAAGTCTAGGGTTGTCCATGGGACATGTTTATCTGTCCCATTCCCATCCCATAGGAATTTATCTGTCCCATTCCGTGGGACGTTTCCCATGGGATTCCCAAAGGAATCCCATTCCCATGGACAAGCCTGTGTATTGCTCATTGTTGTGCTCATGAATGATTACAGTCAAGGGGCACTTGACAGACAAAATATTCCCCAAAGGGCACATCACTAAAAAGCTTGAGAACCACTGAATTTAAAGGCATCAATGAAACTCGGGATCAACGCGTAAAGCTGCACTAAGATGTTGGCGCTATTATTGCTGGCGTATGTTTAACTTTCAAAAACTCTGTAGATTTACTGTGGATGACCGCTGCCTCCGGTGTTGTGCTCTGGGTTGGTAAAGCAGCGTAGGTGAACCCCAACATGACTGTTAAACGTTTCTTTTGCGCCTAATAAATTTCTGAACACGTTATTGAGAGTAAGTGTTTCTCCAGCTAAAACGTCTGCCTCCTGCAAAATTCATGAATAGTGCCATGTAACTACCTATAAATTTCCACAACGAAGATTGCACAAAGCAAAGTGAAGGGAAATTTCGTGAAACGTCCAACTTCTTGCATTGTGTAAAGTAGCATGTGAGTGTCAAATGGGTTGTGAAAAGGAATGACGTTTCCACTTTGAACAGTTTTCTACCATTTTTTCTTTACGTAATAGAAGAAACTTGCTTGCAGGCACGACCAACATAAACTACATCCCGCGAATTCACGTTCCGAAACGGAAGCCACGAAAGTCGGAACCCCCCACCACCTCCCCCGGTCGTTTCGTTGCCAAGTCGCCGATCGTCAAACCGGAAGTCGATTCGAACCTTCCTGTCCTGCAACAAACCAACTACGCTGAATTCGATAAACAGGTAGTTTTCAGAGTTTTTTCTGCACCCCGCTGACTTTGAATCACCTGTAATATATATATGCTGTAATATACAGCACCGATGCCCAAAAATATAATCTAGCAATTTTTCGTGAACTCTGTGACTGGTTGCCAGTGAAACTGAAACGTAACGCACTTCGTGACTTCTAACTAAAGTGGAGAAGCTAGACTTGTCGTGGTTTCACTAAATTTGCCTGATGTTTCAGAAACATGCATGCAAATTGGTAGTGTTGTTTGGTGAAATCAGTGTCTTTTTTAAAGAAAAAATATATATATATTTACTAAAATGTGTGCTTTTTCCAGGCGACAAATTGTAAATACTGACTTGTCAAAAATAACACGAAGGGATTTATTTAAAATGGAAAGCCGTAGGTTTGTTATAGTAGTTGATGACTAGTGACATTTCTTAGAAAGGGCTAAAAAAGGCAATGTCCAGTCTTTTCACTGTAACAGCTGCCGGTGGCCTGCAGTGAAGAGCTGCATGAGCGCCCGTTGAAATATCCCCCAGAATTTTGCCCCCCCCCGAGATTTCCTCATTGTTTTGAACGTTGGAATGTATGTCGTATTGAGAACTGCTTTTGACGTACGGCCGTGATGCGAATCCTTGAAAGCTCATCTCTGATTGTAATGAAAATTGACAGTGAAAATTCACCGCCTCGCGCCTTCCTGGTTTACCTGCTCAGAAAAAGCTTTCGTCGCAAATTTCGCTTCCATAGCAGAAAAACATTAAAAACCCGAAGGACTTTTTTCAGGTTGGGGAAGGGGCAATAGTGGAATTTTCGAAGTAGTGGCCAAAAGATTTATTCCAGGGGGGTAACATTGATGAGATTTCATTTTACTAACTGGAAATTAACAGAAAAACATTTTTCTACTAAAAAGTTGATAGGAAATTACCAAATTAAAAAACCAATGGGGGTGTCCAAGGCCCCATCAGACGCTCATGATGCAAAACACGGTAAACAAAGCCGATATGCGATGTCCATTTTTTGTGCGAAGGTCTTCGGTTTTCCTCGATATTCAAACAACTGGAAGCAGCTCACGCGCGACGCCTCGTGGATTCAAAAGTCGGGACAGATGTCCGCGAGGAAGCGCTCGCAAAGGACCAACGAGGATTGGAACGGTGTGCAGGTGGAGTGGCGGGCTCAGCCCTTGTCGCTGCAGCGCCAAAGAGAACCTGTGGGCAATTAAACTAGAGTAGTGTATTCTCTGCGAAGTACCAGGTTGAATAACGTTTTGCTGCACAGGGACGGCATGCGCAACGTGCGACGATTCAGGTTTTGCCGCTTGTGTTCAACAGAACTATTCGCCTGACGACACTGCTCTGCGACGACCGTCCCGGCCTATGGTGATACCCTCCGTAAGAAAGCAACAGTATGCGCACCTCCAGCAAGGCCTGGCAAGTTCGGTTGGGATGAGCGACAATCTGGAGAAATATTACGAAAAGCCGCAGGTGTGTTTTTTTTCGTTGAGACATTTTGGTCATTTGTCCCATAGCATATTAGTATCAAAAAACTCGCCGTAAGAGCAGTCACTTGCCCATGTTTCCGGGCATTATGACCAAATTGACTTGTTGTTTCGGCAAGTTAAAAAAAAGTGAAGTCTCTGACCACAAAAATAAACCTAGCCGCATGTTTGTACATTTGTGTCGTTCTGAGCTGTCAGCTAGCTACCAACGGATTGACGCTTTGTAACTGCGTGTCACTTGAATTGGACGGATGGTCCATTCGACCTGCATCATTCAGTACATCCTTCCTCTTCCTTGAACGATCAGGAGGTTTTATGTGTCTGCTTTAGAACTGGGTCGCAACTCGTGAATGATTTCTTCCTGTTGTAACGTTATCTTAATAGGGATAACTTGGCAGTGAGAAGTCACTTTATATTTTCAAGTAGTTTTTCAAAATTAAGCAAGTGGATTTCTCCAGGATGTTGTACTGCATTTATTAAACTGTCAACTAGGGAAGGCAAACATAAGTGTCAATGCGGAACTGCGCAACGATTTTCAACAGCTTTTTTCTTAAATTCTTGTTGAGCAACGATCACGTGACAAGGGCTTCATTTTTGAGAGATTTAAATGATGCTTTTACGATCTTCTCTCAGAACCAGGCAGTTGTCGCCCAACCGGTTGTCGGTAGCGCCCACACTTCCCACGCGCAAGTGAAAGGATCGACCTTTAACCCCTCGCAACTTCGAGCTCTTTTCAATCCGTTCAACCCCTCCCACATGTACGCCCCTTTGACGGCCAATCGTCGTCGCTGGGTCCACACGTACCCCAGAGGACCGCAGGGTGAAGCGCTGGTCCTGCACCATCAAAACTCTTACACCCGTTCGATTTCTCGAAGCCGACAAGTTTCGGAAAGCACTGAGGAGGACCTGACCGGCAGCATGACCTTTTCTGGATTCGCAGCTTCTCCGTCGTCGCCTAGCAACACACCGCCCAATCACAAGTTGGTGTCTCGGCTTGTGAAGTTCGTTTTTGCAATGCCGTTAACGCAAGTGCGGCATGCGCATTTAAGTGTTTCGCTGCGAAGATATTCCGGTCCAGACTTCCAGGCAACGGTTTTACTGGCTCGCCTTTGTCAGGATGTGATTTCGCAAAGTTCAACCGATGCTCGAAAAGTTGTTTTGATCCGCGCATTTTAAAAATCTTGATCTAGATCCTGTTTTGTGAATGGCGGTGGATAATCTTCAGATTGGTTCTGAAAGAAATTTGCAGGGAACGTTTTGCTTGAATGGGTTCTTGTAGTGCTAGCCAGCGATTGCCGAGGAAAAGCATTTTATTTCTCTGCGTGTGACAGGGTTGCCAGTCCCACGCGGTATTGGAAGTATTGAATTGTGAAATCGGTTTTCATTTCAAAACCTCAAAAAAGTATCGGGTTTGGCTAAAATGTACCCAAAGTATTGAAACAGTGTAATGGAAATTCTAAACCCAGCCATTTGTTTATTTAAATTTTGTTTTTGCCGCTGATGACACTTCTGCAGATGTCTCCTGCATTGTATTCCATGAGTATAATTTTCTAAAAATGAAGCTAAATGATGGTATTGAAGTTTTAATTTCGTATTGAAAAAGTATGGGAAATGGTTTTTGAAAATGTGTGGGACCCTGGTGTGAGGTTCCTAAATTCTCTTTATTTGCTTCCAGTCGTCACCGCGACGTCACCCTTAAATCGGACAGCGCCGAATCGTTCTCCGAGAGTTACTCGATTCTAAACCAGGACAAGAACATAAAGCACTTGCCCGGCAACGAGAGTATTTCATGGTCAGTCAACCCAAACCCAGCCGACTATTCCGGAAAGAGTGAGTTGTGTGGAGATCTTTACGTATTTTCGTTCGTTTTGTTTTTTAAATCTTGTATGAGAACAATTTGGTATGCGTTTTTAATTAACTGCGTCTTGCTGAAAATATTCGATCGTTTCGATGAATGCGACGATGTATTCTTTTACGTACGTGCTGCCACACCACACGTGCGGCTAAACCTGAAATCAAATCCACAGCCTCAGTAAAAGGTCGCCCGGGTTCAGCACCGCCGTTTGCATTGCGTCGAATGGAAGGTGCAACCATGCCTGTCTGATAAATCAGTATTGTTTTTCATAATTTGGTCTTTTTTGTTTGCTCGCCTTTTTCCCAATTTACCAAAGTGCGAGCAGAAAATGGTCGAATCGCGATTTGCACGAATTCTACAGAACAAACAGACACAGCGTTGTGACGTTTTCCGCCCGCCCTTTAAATACTGTTAATAGAGGCAAATATTAGGCCAAGGATGTGGAACCTGCGGCATGCGGACCAAATGCGGCCTGCTTGAACATTTAACATGGCCCGCATCAGAATTTCCATTACCCAAATGAGAGCACGACATCACGTCAAAATGTAACAGTAATTGCGACACAAAGTCAAGAGGAGTCTATCTCGCTCCTAGTCTTCTCTCCCCCATTTTCCTTAGGAAGGCAGACGTAGTCTCTGAAGATGAAACCGCTTGACGATCTATTTTAGTTGCACCAATAACGTGTAGCCAGTGCCTGCAGTGACAGGTTTTCTGTTTTGTTGTTCGGCGCTCGACGTCGCGAGTCTTGTACTCGTGGCACTTTCCGACAGTATGTGCATTCGCGATATGCATTTCCGTCACGAAACAAGGTTTATACACGAAAAAATAATGCCGGCGTGTGTGCGATGGCTGGCTTTTCATTTCATCTGACTTGTTAAACAAAACGCGGTTCGGATCTTCTGCTAGGCTGTGCTCGATCCATTATCTTCACCAGGTCATGGCCCAACCCGACTCGTATCAAGCCACGGCCTGAGCTCGATATGGGGAATCGCCGGTGACATGCAGTGGACATACGACACACACACGGGCATGTGGCAGTCGGGCTGCTCATTGCGCATGCTGCGTGACAATTGCCACCTGCTGCATGCCGCGTGACAATTGCCATCTGCTGCATGTGTTGTGATTTGCTGCGTGATTTGATTTGCATGTACAGCTTGAGCACCATGTCATGTGCGCCTTTCTTGAGATAACACTATCGTCCATATCACGTGTTCCCTCCTCCACTGCTCATTGCAACCTCGAAGTGAGATGTCTGCAGTCAGAGAATTCTTTGCAATGCAATAAATGCTGGTTTCATTTGACCTTTTGTTTGGAATAAGACCTCTGGCGAGATCTTTTGTTGTCGATCGGAAAGGGTGATGATGCTGTGTAGCAATTTCGTGGCGATCTACTGTGGTCGTCTAACGTTGGTCGTATTCATTGCATGAGATCGTTAAATTCCAACTTTTCGCTACTTTTGTGTTCAATTTACGACGCACAGTGAAAGAAAAAACTTCGAAACCTGATTTTTGTTATTTTCACACATGGTTAGCCAGACCGCCCTTGTCCCATCTGAGGTATTTGAGGTAAGCCTTAAATCAGGATTCTCAACCTTTTCAAGCATGTGGTCCAATTAATTAACAGAGGGTCAGTGGCCCACCGACTGTATAGATTCTCCAATGCGACAACTGTTGCACGTGCACAGAGCAGAAATAAAACAGAACTTGTAGTAACACATTTGCTAAATCATTGCGAAGGCTGAGCGTGTTTGTTGTTAGAAAGCATATAGATATTCGAAGCTCAATAAATGATAATCCATCTAGATCAAGTCGTCTTCCACATTCAACCTGCTTCTAGATTTTGTTTACATGGCAACAAGAGCCGCCTCTCTGCCTCCAAATGCCTTCCCAACTGCATACTGTGCACTACATGGTAGGACGCAATAATTTCTAACACATAATGACGAAAGAGAACATATCATGACGTTTGCAGCTCATGAGCTACCTAAGGTTTTCGATAAAAAGGTTCAACTTGCAAAAAGTACTCAATTTCAATAATACCAGGCCGTGACCCATCAAAAATTCGTCCGTGACCCATAGGTTGAGACACCCTGCCTTAAAAAAAACGCTTGGCCCCGTTAATTGCAACTCTTTTGGTGCAAACAGAAAAACAATGTTAGTTCTTCTTGTGTTGTTGTACTGTGACTGTACATCAGTATCTGACGCGCTGACTTCACCCAATCTTCGCGCACCCATTTTAATGTCGTTCTTCATGTTTTTCTCTTTGTTATGGGAATTTAATTTCAGTGGTTTGGTGCTGTGGGTATCAGCTGCATAATTCTCTTCGTCTGTCATGTCGTTGATCGAATCTAATCAAAGCTTATCGCAACTTCCTCTTTCAAAGCTTCTGAATAATGCCAAACTCATGACTTTAGTGAGTACGGTCACGGTTGCATGCGTCACAATACTTGTGCTTCTTCATACTTGTCGTTGACCTCATGTGTATGCTCTCATCATTCTACAGTGCTTGCCACATATGTTAGTGGATATTCGAGCCCATCTTATTATCGTGTTGTGTATCAGGACTGGATTGGAAATCTTTAAAATGTCCAGCGTGCTTACCAATAACGACTGATTACTGCCCGAGCAAAACCCAGCTGGAGAATTCCTACACGGAGCACACCTACTTCCTCGTGCCCGACGAGGTGTGTTTGGACAGTGTGAGGTGAGTCGCAACGTAGCTGGTGTTGCTCGTGATTGACAATGTGCTATACTTTTCCTCGCGCCAATGTTTGATAAAATATTTTTTTGCTGAGGCGATTGAGGAAGGTGGTCTTCTTCCTTTTCCTGTTTCAGTGGCGATTTTGAGGTGAAAGAAAATCTTGAAGTCATGCTTTAATTTTAAGTTGTGCCAGATTCTCACCAACAAATGAAACAAATCTTTTCTGCGTTCCATTGATTTTTGCTTTGTGTGCACGCCTTTTTCCGGCGGTAGCTTTTTAAACCAAGCTATTCATTCCACTTCTGCGTCTCAAAACCCGACCTGTAGTAAGTCTTCCTTACAGAATGTAGCGTGTTTGTAAAATCGTGTACCGCGTTGAAGCACATCAACTTGATTCGCAAGCATCAGTCACATGCAACAAAAAAATCCACGATTGACCAGCCCTCACGTCCCTTGCATCCCGTTTAACGGCATATACTGAACTCAAGTTTGCTGCTTTCATGGCAGTGACGAGCAGTCGAAGAGCAACGACGACACATCGCACCGAGCCATCGAGGCCCGAGGCTCGCGCGAGATATTCCAAGAGCTGATCAATCAGCGTCTGTGCCAGGGCTTCCAGATCATAAAGCACTCGAGCCACGCACGAAGCAACGACAGCGTCGGCAGCGGCGCCACCCTGATAAGTCCCAGCGCCAGCGAGGGCTCGTTCATATCGTTCATGTGCGGAACAAGTCCCGTGCTGCGCTCGCCTTGTAAGTCGCTCTGCGTTTTCATGACTTCGCGAGTTCGATCGCTTGCGCTGCTCGTCCGGACGATTCTCGATCCAAGCTTTTCGCAACAGGTGCCGCCATCTTAGCTCTGCATTGCCAGCGATGATAGGCTTTGGTGATGATGTTTGCAAGTTCATGTAAATTAATGGCCGTTAGTCTGTGGTATTGCGGAGACTGATCAGATTTTTTTGTTTCGGATTTTCTCTTCTAAACCTTTAATAGGTGCTCAGTGGTGAGACGAGATGGTGTCTTAGTGCGTATATAGTGTTGGAGGAGATTGCCAGTTGCCAAAAAAATGTTTTTCAGTTAAACTTATGAAAAGCTTACTTCACAATACCTGTCGCAGGAAATATGATGTAAAAGCTGTTACTAGCAAAGCTCAGGTACCAAGTACCATTGTTGCGTCAGCGTCATAAGTGGCCCTAGGGTTACTTTATATGTCCCCATTTGGCCCTAGGAGCAATTTGAGTTTGAGACCCCTGCGGTGCATGCAGCATTTCATTCGTTTTGCTTTATGTGAAAGCAGTTGTCGGAAGTATTTAAAAAAACTTTCGTCGGAAATGTTTCGTAGTCACCTTTGCAACTATCACTTGTCATTTTGCAGGAAGCGCTCGGCGTTGTTTGATCGCATTCATTATTGCGTCAGAGTATCTCGCTTCGTTTTCTTTTCAAAGCGATTCCTTTCAAAAGTCGACTGCAGGTTTTCGGTTCGCTCCGTTCGATCACGCGTATATGTAGAGAGCGATGTTTTTCAATCTTGTATGGTTTGCTGAACTAGCTGAAGTCGCGCTGATTCGCGAATTAACTTTTTTTAGCACAACATCAACCGGAATGTCGCTCAAGTTCGGAGCTGTGCATGCTGAGCCATGGTCGGCAATATCACACTGTTAGATTCAATGCTGACGAAGATCGGATTGAAGTGAAGATATTTAAACCGCGGTAAGACATTTTTATTTGTGAATTGTGATATTTTTGCTTATGCATTGTGACGTTTTTCCTTATGCACTGTGACATTTTTACTTAGGCAACAAAAACCGCCTTGAGCTTTTCAGCCGGCTGTTTGAGGAATCTCCTGCCTAGTTTTGCTCCCATCTCCTTGCAATGATGTCGACTTTTGCGCAGGACTGAAGATGTGTAATACACGAAACAAGTTTCCTTACGCAATAAATTGCGATTGCTTTTACTTAGGCAATGTGACATATTTATTTATGCATTGTGATATTTTTGCTTATGCGTTGTGACGATGTTCCTCATGCATTGTGACTGAGAAGAAACTTCGTCAGTGTTAAGTATTTTTTGTTTTCTGATAGTGACGTTGTTCAGATTATAAGTAGTAAGATGACCTGCAAGGTATCACTGGTAATTGTTGGCTCAATTGCGCCAGTGATGCTATCCGAACTTATGGTCATTTAATAGCACGTTCAAATTGTTTGTGTGTTAGTGATTGTTTAAATCTGAATTGCAGAAAAACATTTGAAAACCTGTAATTACACATACTGGAGGTAGGTGAACAGTATGTTGTAAATAAATCGCTAGTGTCGTGTGGATAGACAATATTTTTTGGAAAATGTCTGGTTCTCAAATTATGGAAAGTAGAAGTCAGAAGTAATCAACTACGAAAAAAATTTGACCTATTATCGTGAAAATCCAAGTGAAATCGTTTTTTCATGTGGAAGTCTAACTTCAATTTGTGGGCTGGGTTGGTTGGTTTGTTTGCACAGAGGCGCGCCTGGCCAGGAAGCAGTTCCAGTTTTTTTTTATGCATTTCGCTGCCGCCAATCTCCAGCATAGCTTCGAAACATACGGCAGCTACTAAAGAGAGTACATTGGTTGTTATTGCCAACCTTTCCTGATGAATAGAAATTTGCTGATTCCTGTTTGACACTGTGCGCATCACACAGTCAAGCAATTAAATGATTTAAGATGTTTTGAACAGTAGTGAAAAAGCGTTTTGAAGAAAGTTTGGACAGACTTGACTTGATTGTAACTTTCATTAGGCTTCACTAGAACTTTGAGCTGTTTTAACAAAATTTTGACCCTCTTCCCACATATAATTAATATCAGTCAAATGTAAATCCATACTGCGTAAACAACTTTGAGAACAGTGTCAGCAATCTTTGGTTACGAACCAAGACACTAATCAAATATAGGGCTGCCTAGGAAAACTATTTACACCGATAACTGAAACCAGGCCTTGGTAAAAGCAGAGACGTAAAACAACTACTCTGTAACATTTATTTAAAAACACCTCAGCTTAGGGGTGGTCAATTATTTTGAATCGGGTGCCACTTCAAGAAGGCCATATTTAGCGGAGGTCGTTCGGAGGTAATGGAGATAAAAGCAAGGCGATGGAAATGGAAGCAATTCCTGGTTCAGGATAGCCTCAGAATTAACATTACTGTGATAAGTTGGAGGAAATTTCAGATTTGAAGATGTTTCCTGAATGCTTCCGCGGGCCACTGAAAACGCTGTGGCGGGCCAAATTTGGCCTGTGGGCCGCTAACTGCCCACCTCTGCCTTAGCTAGTTGGTAAGTGCGGTAGAAACCTGACAAAAAAGCTAGCATCTTTCTTTCCCCGTTGGTGCCACTTTTGCTACTTTTCAGCATGTATTGTGGCCTGCGAGAGCCTAATGGTCCCTATGCATTGTACGTTAAACGTATACCACTGGTCACGCGCTCTTCTACTCGTAGTGTTATATCAGTATCGCTGTTGAAACTGGTCAAAGCCACTGCCGTACATTTCGTGTTTTCCAGACACCCTTTCATGACAGCGACTGTAAACTACTCCTACATGCTGTGGCCGAAGACCCGCGGCCAGTACCAGGTGGCCCGATGTGCGTTTGCGCACGAAAAGATGGAGGATTATTACTGGAACCACCATGACGAGTACGTGTGTTATCCTGATGATCACGTGCAACAGTCACCACAAACGTCGGTCAGTATTGTTGTGATCCAAATTTTCCGTCTGAGATTTTGTTCAGTACGAGCCTCGCCAATGAGGCAATGTTACTAGCTCCACAGAAAGCAAGTATGCCAGTTTTGTTTTAGAGTAAACCAAATTAAACGAAAACCGACGTCAAAAAATAACTAGCTTTCACAGCACTATTCAAACTTGTCGTGTTGACAACTCACAAACCAAATTACGCAGTTGATGCAGCCAGTCACTAAGGTTTTTTAGACATGGAAAAATAGAATACCTCTTGCACAGAACACCGCTGCGGAAGGCGAAGCCCACTCACTCTGGTCGCATCCCAACTACAGACTGGGCATTTTATCACGTAGTCATTTTCTTTGTTCTTCCTCACTTCAAGCATTTGGCCCCAAACTCTCCTTTCTGGCACCGACCCTGTTGTCACAAATGGAGTAAATGGAGTAAAGTCAATCACGAGTCAGAAAGTAATTCAAACAACAAAAAAATATAAAACAGTCTTGGTGCTGATGATTTACTCTGGCGATATGCATGATCTCAGCAAACGAGAAAACAACCAAATCGGTAAAAAGAAACAAAAGTTCTAAAGCTGAACAACCACAATCATTTCAAATGTTAATTATGCAAATATCGCAAGTTTCAGACGAAACAAACCAATGAAACGTCCTGTTTCTGCAGTATGTATGCTCAGGAACAACACCAACGCACAAGAAGAATGTTATACATCACCTTTCACTCCATAAGGGCACTAACCAAGCTGTAGGCTAAAGTAGGGGTGGGCAATTAATTTGGCTCGGGGGCCACTTTGGGAAGGCCGCATTTAGCAGAGGGCCGTACCTTCTAATTTAATCGCAAAATAAATAAATAAAACAAAAACAATGGGTGGTGCACAGGAAAGGTTTTATCACAATTGCCCTTATGCAAATACTGTGCACTTTATACAGCGAAAAAATTCATTGAGACAAATGTAACCTCACACACTTTTCAACAAATTTCGAATTTGCAGATTTTTGTTGAATGGATCCGCGGGCCACGGAAAACGCTGTGGTGGGCCACATGTCCGCCCGTGGGCTAAAAATTAATGACGTGAAGCATATCCACGAAAATCTTATATTGAAGACGATAGCTAACCTGAAGGAAATATGACTTAGTATCTGCAATATGTCTACTTCATGGCCATTGCTTTGGGACACATCAACAGTAAACTTTCCAGCGTTTAACTGGTCTCTCGTAAACCTTTACATCTGCCATATCTCATTATTGTGTTGCGTCACCTGTCAGGCAACAACACCAGGAAAAATATCATCAGATCGTTGATAAAAGCGACTTTGATGCCTCCGTGAAGTGAACAGTGGCAGCTGTTTCAGTGTGCGTATTTGTTTTTCAAATGAATTTGTTGCAAATCCTCTTGAAATTGATTTATAAGATTTTGTGGATATCATAACTGGCAACTGCGAAATATACCAGAAAAAGGACAAATTTTTTATGCATGCCATACAAAAGCGTTATATCAAGAGGCTTCAAATTATGCCAAATTCTCAGTATTTGGTATATAAATATGCCAGTCGGCCACACTGAGCACAACTTCGCATGGATATTTGATATGTGTAACTGAGCCTTCCTGCCACATTTTGAACTCCTCCGTTGCAACAGTTCCTGTGGTGGTGTTGTGGATTTTGGCAACCATCTCAGCACCTTAGTAATCACATTACCAACCAAATAACAAGTATTTGCGACTCAGCTGGGTTGTTTATTTCTGCAAACCGTTGTTCGCCTCGAGCGCACTGAATGGATTCAATGTTTTCCACAGAACCTCAAATACTGGCAAGCCAAGTTTGTTGTGCTTGCCAACCCCACCAAGCGGTTACAATCGCTGAGGCGAAGCGGCGGCGAGATGGCGCCCGTCCACTACGACGTACTGGACGGTTGCTGCTGCGAAAAGTAAGTCTGATATGAGTTAGTTAAGACGTACTCTAAGAGAACGTGTGGGATGAACTGAGAGCCCTCGTCTTGTTTGTTTCTTGCATGCTTAGTACAGAAATCATACAAGTTCATGTTTGTCTATTTTCTTTACATAACCAGATTTTAAGGCGCTTGTAGCTGGTTTATGTATTGTTTCTTTGCTGTTGTCAACATCAGTCTACTCTTGTCGAGGCAAATAGTCCAATCCCCGTCTTTATGCTCTGCAACCTCCAAGACAGGCGTTGAAAAAAAAACGGGGAAAAACTGTTGGAAAAATTACCGAGATTTTTGGCTTGGGCAGGTATTACCAAGTTTATGTTAAAGAAATTGCCAAGCTTTTTAGTGACCTCAAGTTCTTGGTATGAACCACAGCCAAGGATGACATGGAAATAATGGAAACCACGCCAACAACGCTTCCGGTTGCTTGTTCATCGATGCTCTGAGATCTGTTGTTGCGGGGCAATCGTTATTCATAACAGTGCAAACGTCACTCAGACCCATCTACAACCCCATCAGCGACGTGCGGTGAATTGGACGCGGACTGCCCAGAATTTTTGGAAAGCTTTTGCGTGAAATTGAATTTTGGATTGTTTCCTTGCTAATCCCCAGTTTTAAAAATGTTCAAGTTATGTGCTGGTATGTAAGCCAGTGTGCTGCACAGATCCCGTACTGACCTTTGCGAAACAGGTCGCTGAAGCTAGGCGGTTAAAGTGTCAGGTGTTTTGGCAAGGACATTCCTAAAGCAAGGTCGTTCACCTTATGGTGAGGCGCGAATAAAAAATACAGGTGTTATCGTTTGTCCTATGTCTTAGATTTCGAACTTCGAATTACTCGATCAAATTGAATAAGAACTGAAGATGTTGACTCAATAGGAGATACTCGCATACTCCGTTAAGATCATAGTGTCTGAAATGTCTGTGAAGAGACTCCATTCAATAGGTAGTGTAGTGTAATTGCGGTTGCGTTCTTTGCAAGGGCGCATGAGGCGGATGCCGAGGGGGGGGAGTGCGCGGTGATGACGGAAGGCTTCGTTCGTTTCCTGGAAGCACTCAACCGAATCAAACGACCCCACTCACAAGCTACAAGGAAGTCGTGGGTGAGCAGCGACGACGCTTGCGTGGATTCTCGGTATTTTAAGACCTTGTCATGGACTGACGAAACTTACGGTTGAAATTACGCTCATGTAATGTAGTTTTAGTCTGCGCTGTCTTAGTGTTGACAGGACCATCGCGGTTGCACGTATCCTGGATGATAGTTTTTGCCATTACGTCACATTTGTTTTTTGCGTCACCCACTGATGGTCCTTTATCTTTGGAATCGTCTTCACATTAGTTTTAAGTTTACAACTGATTGATTTCAATCGAAACTGGGTTCAGAGCTATTTCTCCGAATCTCCACCGTGCACTTCTATGTTTTTGCAGAAATTTTACAGCAACTGCTCACCGACCGCGTCCAGGTCGTACACGGGCCAGCTGGCCACATATGGCCAAGCGTCCACGTACCCTTGCAACCAGCACACTCCCACCCCTCCCCTGAGACCGACAAGCACCCCTCTTAGCGAACGGTCGACGCCAGTGAGGACTCAAATGCCGGAGAGCCTATCCGTGGGCCCGCCATCGGCCATTAGCACCAAACTTACGCATGCCGTCGACACCAAGCCAGTGCCAGTCAGGGTAATGCTTCTTGAATTATATCCGTTTTCTTTTTCACTTGGAAAATATACAAAAGTGCGAGAAAAGATTCTTCTTCGTCGTTTCCCCAAGTTTTGAAAAATATTTACTGTACAACGGCTATTATCGAAGAGGTACCCCCAACATTTTTGTGATTAATTCCCTCAGACACATTGTAGTTGCTGTTGTTTACCTACGGCCGCTTTCCAGCTGAGTTCCATTCACCATTCAGAAAGTTTTCTTGCGCAATAAGTGTTGAATTTTCATTTGTTAATGCAGATGCTCTATGGGCTCCAGCATTTTATGATTTTGAAAAAATGGCGTATTGTTAGACTTTTGACTGGATTGGTGCGAAAAGTGTCTGCAGTGGTAAAATTCACAACCCTAATCACTCGTATTATAGTCGTTAGTTTTAATTTTCCTTAGCAACAATACGGCCACACGCCAGCTTTTCATACATGCATCATCCGGTCACTTCGTCCATGTTTTCTCTCACTTCAATTGGCAGCTATGTTACTTCTTCCATGAACCGTTTCATTTGTCCTGACTTGCTTTAGTTCGATATCCTCCGAACTGCCGAGAGACGTTCGCCCTCCCACACCCTCCGCACGATGCTCCCTGATAACATCACACCGTATTCTGTACAAATTTGCAAATATTTGCACTTCTATCTTGTCCCCGTTCAGCTATACTTTGTGATAGTTACTAGGTTTGTGACTGATAGTTACCAGCATTACGATTGGTAGTTACCAGCATTACGACTGGTAGTTACTAGCATTACGATTGGTAGTTACCAGCATTATGGTTGGTAGTTACCAGCATTACGATTGGTCGTTACCAGCATTACGATTGGTAGCTACCAGCATTATGATTGGTAGTTACCAGCATTACGATTGGTCGTTACCAGCATTACGATTGGTAGTTACCAGCATTA
>JGI24159J19872_10003601_pt1 | contig 19384 bp, 15 predicted proteins | sample Ectturendosymbi4_FD_19872 | JGI IMG/M metagenome (IMG submission 19872) | reverse complement strand
AACGACTCAGTGAAAACTCCTTTCACGGTCGGGAACGTGAAAGTGACAATGATCGGAAAGAAGCGGCAGCGACCTGACGTCACGAGCAGGCAGTTTGCAGTCGAGATCACTGGACGAGAACCGGTGAGTGAGTGCAACAACGTGCAGAACCACAGTGCTGTGCATAGATTTGTTAGAAGAACCGGTTCATACTGGCACCGAGAACTCACGTTAATTTGCCGTTGCGTCATCGGGTACCTGTATTTGCGGGGCGGACACGAGTTGAACGTGGTGCGAGTCGGGTCAGGAACGGTATAGGAAATCTTTGTGCGGGTAACTGAATGTTGCCTCAACGCATGTGAAAGTGACATGAGCAAGAAAGCCAACGCTGCAGAGAGCTTGTGGTACAAGGGTGTAGCGACATTCTCCAGTGGTGGCGAAACCAGAGATTGGTGTTTCCAGATCTCCCTGATCTCGCAAGGGATCGGCGTGATGGCAATTAGCGCTGCTGCTGACCGAGTGTTTAGTATGGATGATCATGTCGTGAATAGCAGAAGAGAAAATTTAAAGAGATCGTCAGTGAATGACATACTCTTTTTCAAACAGTGCTCTGAGAACGAAGCGCCTAAGCTTAACTAAATGATTTCACGTTTTTTACTTTACAGTGTTTTTAAGAGCATCTGCATGGCTTTAAAATAAACCACTGAATAAATTGCCACTAGCGATGAAACACATTGCATGAGATGTTAGTGGTTTTCAGACACACAGTGAAAGGTGCGGGTTTGGGACGAAAACAGTGCGCGGTAGGACAGGCGCGGGTTGGATGACTGCGGGTGCGGAGAGAGAGCGGGTTGGCAGTCTGCGGGTGCGGGGTGGNAGNGGGNTGGAAGANTTCTCAAATTCCTGCGGTGCTGGAGCGGACAAAAATTTTAACCTGCGCAGGACTCTAGTGGAGCGTGGTGAGTTTTTTCATACCTTCCTTTTAGTGCAGGAGTTTTCAACTTTTTTGTGCTCATGGCCCATTTACCAAGAAATATATTTTAAGGCAACTGCGCCCCACAAACGTCTGTGCAGCCCTTTTGATATAAATGCGTGCCTGTTGAAGTAGAAACAGAAATTTAAAATACTCGAAACTAAACAGTGTTGAGAGAAAGGGATGTCTTTAGCGACGGTGAGTCAAGTACACGTATTCGCAGAAAGACGAGTAAAATAGAACATAATACTTAGCAAGAGCTACATTGGATAGCAAAACACAAAAAACACAGTCTTTGCTGTGTATAGTGGGTCATTTTATTTTTTTCCGAAGCTGGGACATCAACAATGCCTAGGTTGATCTGGTCAAGATGTCCTGTTAAATGTGTCTTATAAGACCAATATCGAAATAGTAATATAACACGAACTCACAGGTTCCAAAACAGAAAAAGTTTACGAAGAAAGAAAATACAAAAATATGAAAGTAATACTTAATGTAATTTAATAGGAGCCAATAAACATGAAATTTGTTTTGCTTACTTAATGCTGAGAGAATACGAACTCTTGTAATTGTTTTCAAAGACATTTTGTTCCACCTTATTCCACAGAAAACCTCTGTACAAAATTGATTTTTTTCCTGCACTGCTTGAAACTTATTGAATAAAGCAATTTTTGATATTAGCAAACCTGGTTTGATAAAAATGGACAGAAGAAGTCTCTTGAAAAAATTCTTGGTATATTTTCGGTAATTTTCCATGGTGAAATTTGTGCATAAATTGTGATAATTATTCGAATTGATAAATATCATTGAGTTTCAATATTTTTAAGTTCTTGTACAAAGGAGTTATGTGATATCTACTGTATATTTGCTAAAAGTCGTTATCCGTAATATATTGTTTTGTTATACTGAAAATGGTTGTACAACAGAGTAATTGGCTGTACTCCATGAAATAACGCAATATTTAAGTGACAATAAACGAAACTAAAAAATAATAATCTCAAAAAGTTAATGGGAACAAAGTTACTAATTTTAAACATTGTTAAAGGCATAGAGAAGTTTTCTTTTAATTAATTGAACATGTGATGACCAGTCCAATCCGATGATAATAAACACACCCAAATACTTCAAACATATCGTTCCCTGCAATGATACATTATTAATGTAAACATTGAAAGAGGTCAGTTTTTCGACTGCATAAGTATTTCATAGACGTTGTCAACATGTACACTGACTTTGAATAATTAATCGATGATTTATCTAGCCTCATTTACTCATCTACATATAACAAGTTCTGAGTTTACCAAGTCTTGCAGGATATGTAAATTTTATGAGACAAACTAAGATAAGTATCATCTGCATAAAGTATAGTTTTGAAAGCAGAGCAATTTGGAAGATCACTCACATGCAGTGTAAACAAGAGTGACCCTAGAACTGACCTTTGTGGCACCCCACAAGAAATATTTGCCAGCTGAGTAAGTGCTTTACATTTCGTTGAACTTCAGCATTTACATGTCGGACTTTTACCCAGTCTCTGTTGTCGATTAGTTTCAACAATGCTATTCTTTGGTAATGATACTACTGTTCCCCTATTTCTTTCCCCTTTGAAAACTGCCCAGCCTTACTGAAGGATTGTTTTCTTGTGGGTCTTTATACGAGTCGTCTCTCAGGTTGTTGACATTCGCCTGACTACAACTGTGCCAGTTACCAGGGCTCACCATTAGGAGGTTGTCCACATGAGCCCCCCCAGCCTTACTCAGATTAGATTATTACAGACACTAACGCGATCGCTTTCGCTAACGCAGTTCTGGATTTGCCGCTGGGGTGTACAAAATTGGCCTGTTATTGTTACAAGTTTATTTTTAATGTCTGATGGCAGCCTTGAAAGAAAAGGCAGTAGTGAAAATAGGAATGCAGTGTGGAAAACTAGTAACTGACGCAATATTTTAGAAGCCTCCAACGCAAAAAAAAACAGTTTCAGATCTGTTGCCAGAGCAGTCCGTGAGTCCGCAGAATGTCTGCGTAGTAGTTTTGCAACATAAATGTAAGTGGATGAGCTTCCTGTCGGAACTAACAGGAAACTGGACCAGTGGGATTGATGTTTTTTTTCACATCAGCAGCATGTCCAAATATGTGAAACGGTATTAAAGACGATCGAAATTCTACCTTTCTTAGTGGCGTTAAATGTATTTTGGGTAATCGTTGATTAGCTGTGTATTAGACTCCTATCTTGGGACTTGAGTTGTCACTTCCGAGTGTAACAAGAACCATTCTACTGTATTTCTAACCAGATCGGGTATACGTTTCAGACATTGTTTTTTTCTGATCTATGGGTAGCCAAAACAGTGTCAAACACTAGCGCACAAAATTCTTTGTAAGGTATATCTTTTAAATACTTTTTGCAGATACAAAAGATCGTTTGAGATGCCAACAGCGTTCACTGTTATGTGTAGCTTGTGAAATACGATGGCCATCTTTTTGAACCCCTTTTTCAAACATTTTTTGTGAAATAATGATATAAGGCGCTATTAAACTGTAGTGATTCCAAGAAAAATCGCATAGTTCGACCAACAAAAATATTCACTTTCTTGACCTGCATAAGTCAAAAGGTAACCACTTTAGTGTGATACCCAACGATTGCTACAGAGAACCTGGGGTCTTTAAACTAGTGAAAACCTATTCAGCCCCCCGCTATTCGAATGTCCCCACAAACACCTGGTCTGGTCCGCCACTGGCTCAGAACACGTTAGCAAATGACGCACTGACCCTTTTCCTCTCTTCAATCACTGAATGAGGTAAACCCATCCTTTATATTATACAGCTTCAGCTAGCATCGCTAAATCGGAATTATGCCACAAACGTAACACTCAGGTCGAATTTTTTTGCCATTTGTCTATCTCATTTTATCATAATGACATCATCATGCAAGTCTTATAATGTTTTCATTCGGATTTACTCTGTGGCCCCTGGAAAAAGCGTCATGGCCCACCGGTTAAAAACTACTGTCTTGTCGCAGCTTGCGTTGCGATTTATTCACTTAAGGTTGTTTGCTTTGTCTGCTCTTGCTTCAGCCTTTCAACGTTTCACCTGTTATAGCATTGCTTGCAGATTTAAAGACTGACGATGCGTAGTGTTACGTGAAATCGATGTCCTATTAAAAATTTACCGGAAGGTTCCTCACTTATCTCACATGTGGAGATAGTTGCTTGATCGTTGTATACAAAATTGTTTTTTCGATTTTTCTGCCGCAACCTGAGAAAAATCAAACAAATTATTTTTTGCTGTTTATGTTTTTTCAGATTGAACTGACCCACTTTCAATACCATGCTTGGCCAACTTCAACCGACATAGAAGCTGTCCGAGGATTGCTCGATCTCGTCAAAGACATTCATCAAATACGTCAGGAGAAAAGAGCCACTGTCATTCACTGCTGGTGAGTTGTATTTCTAGTTTTGTAGCATTCCGGTTAAATAATAGAAAACGTGACATCAGGACACATTGGAAAGTGGACTGCTACACATGACCTTATCCATTTGTATAACCGTTTATTTCGATGTTCGCAAGCAACTGACATGCTGTATAGTTAGATCTCTTCATAATAAACGCTGCAAGATGCCTTTGGTTTAGAAGAGCATGGGCAGCCAAAATACAATCAGCAGGCCAAATGCGAAACATCACGATTTTTACTCTTTCTCACTGAACTTATGCAATTATATTAATAAAGCCAAGTTAATTTTATTAATGCTTGCAATGGCCACGTTTTTCAAAAAGAGTTCATCCATTTGCTCCCGATCCGGCCACTGTCAAATTTCAAAATTCATTGTGGGACAAGAATAAAAATGTTTAACCAACCCTTTCATAGGACATCAGCACTGATTGCCTTGCCGTGCGTCAAAGCCAGTTCACTGACTGCAGTGTTCGGTGTTGCGGCTGCTTTTGATGTGTGTTGCAGCTACGCTCGGAGACCGCTGGGAGCTTTTATGTTTCTGGACCATTTGTGTTTCAGATAGGCGTATTCTTGCGGTTGGATAAAAATTCCATGTTTAACAATAGCGCATGAGCTTGCTTTTGTTTAAGGCCGTGCCTGAAAACCTTCATGGTACCCCAAGCTCCCAACTTGTAATAGAGCATAGCCACTTCCTAAAAAACGCACTGTGGTTAGACAGAAAGTCAGAATTGCTATTAACCCTACCGCTTTACTCATGTTTTGATATCAAGAGATGGGATTGAAATCAAGCTGTTTATTAAAAGTATTTTCAACTTACAACGATGTTTCACACAAAATAACCAGGCAGAAAACGAAATATATACTAGTTTTGTTGTAGATGTGTGTTTTAACTGAGAAAATTTGAAAGGTAAAAAGCATGTGGGCAGACAGAAAAAATATTCACATCCAGTAGCTCAGATGAATATACTTGACGCAGACAGGAACACCTTAGCCAGAATAGGGTCAGACAGAACTTACGCAGGCAGAAATTTCCGGGGCGAGATATCACGAAAGCTGCCTGAGGCTAAGGGAAGTACTGATTTATTGTAACTAGTCAGGACGAGATGCCAACTGCATCTGCTAGACTTTGGAAAACAAGTCAGAGATAGGTTGGGCTTCAACTAATCGAACAGAAATGCCAACTACATCTGCAATGCTCTCTTAGTCCATTCCTCGATCTTCAATCATGCAGTACGAATCGAGACACCAACTGCACCTAAATGATTTGAACATCATGTCGTATTTAGAGCACAATTCCAGATGCCGTCGAAGTTAATACGCAAATAATACTTTCAAATCTCATTTGTGCTTACGGCGTCATCTTTGACTGTTAATATTCACAGTTCACAAAACATTTCTTACAGTTTGCAAAACATCGGGATAATACTTACCTCAAAGTTAACAGCACTTTTGCAGTTTTAATCAATGTGCGACAGAAAGAATTAGCCGTAAGAAGTGGCTTGTAATACATGGATTACTATCACTCAACTTCAAATTTCGATATCAATCATCCTTATACGAGGCGTCGAAAGATGATGCAATATGGCAGACAGGGCCGGCGGTACGGGGGGACTCCAGGGGGCAGTGCCCCCTCACTTCTCGAGTTGTGCCTCCTCGCTTCTGAACGCTTCCCCACAAGAAAATATGCATTATATAATGCAACCACTAGAGGTGGATTTCTGGTGATTTCAATTTCAATAGCCTAAATCAGAGCGTTTCACCATGTCCGACCGTACGGTCCTGTGCGGATGATAAAATTCCGTGGTGTTAGTGGCAAACACGGTGCGGACGGGTGTCGATGAAAATTTCCACTGGTGTGAGTAAAAACACAGGGTATAAGCTCGGATGAGAATCATCGAAAAACAGTGTTGAGGACCCTGAGAAAGCAACGCACCTGATTTTAAACTTTTAAATTTTAATCGACTGTTCTTGCGAAAAATCCCGGCGACGGCGAGTTTCAGAACGAACACGAGCGAGAGAGGAAACAGTGTGCATTTGATAGCGCGGAAAGGAACAACTCTCTAGAAGTTTGCTTCTCAACAGACGTGTGTAAAAAACTTTCACAAATTGTATCCCACACACTTCTTCAACCGTCCTTGCAGTTGCAGTTCCCTTGTTAATTCTCACAGGGTTGGCGCTACAGGGGGGCACCAAGGGGCAGTTCCCCTCACTTCTCAGAATATGTCCTCTCACTTCTCAGAAGTTGTCCTCTCTAGACACTGATCACCGCCTCAAATAGGACTTCATGTCGAGCGCACCTCGAAATGATCTGGTACGCAAGAATGAAGCGCTGCAAGTTCAGCAAGCAAAGCGGCACGAAAAAAGTAAAACTATGACGTCACAAAAACTTTAGAATAAGTTGTGCGTTAGGTCAGTGGTTGTAGAAGTTCACTTCGCGAAGTTTCTTGGTGGCCTAGTATTGCTTGTGCACTGCTCACAGCGAGCCAGTTAGTTTCGAGATTGCGATGGATATGAGAAAGTGGATCCAGCACACGGTTAGGTCAGATGCGCAGGCAATGTCATCCAGTCGAGATGAATTGCAATTGCAAAAGACTTCTGTTCTCGACCGAGTCGACAACATTGAGACAGTTGTTGCTCCAGACGATCTTGGCGAAGATCGACCCAAACAGGTTAGGCTTCATAAATATCCCACTACTTTGTTTGGAAAAACAAATAGATATTTTCTTTCTGCTTGGTATAAAAAGTGGGACTGGTTGGAGTATTCGGTGAAAGTTGATGCGGCATTTTGCTACCCTTGCCGCAAGTTCAGTAGTCGATGCTTGTTCCAATCCCAGGGGACCAAGCCTTTACGCTAAAAGGGTATCGTGACTGGAAACACGCAACAGCAGCGAAAAAAGGCTTCCCCAGGCATGCTGATTCGAAAGATCATTTGGCGTGTTGTGTCATGTGGAAAGAAAAAGAAAATCGGTCAACAAACAGAAAGGAAATTTCCACATTACTCAATTCAAATGCAATAGAAAGGAACAAGTGCTATATTTCATCCCTTATCGATGTTATTTCTAGCCACTCACCAGTTGGCGTTTCGAGGGACAGTTGAGGCATTTTCTAGCATGGAGGATGAGGGAAGCGGGCTTTTTCTGTCGCTGATAAAATTTTTCATCGAAAAGGCCCTCGGTTGACAGAAATAGGCAAAGCGATTTTAAGAAATGCTACGTATACAAGCCATGAAATCCAAATGAGCTTATTGACGTGATGAGCAGTATTGTCAAAGAAGCGATTGTGCAAGAGGCAGGAGATTCGTGGTTTACCTTAAAAGTTGACGAGATCCTACCGGTGTGGAGAACATTTCCTCAGTTCTTCGCTTTTTTAATGAAGATACGAAGGTGGTGACGGAGCGACTACTCGCCTTAGCAACCAGCAGTTCGTGTGATGCCCAAGCGCTCACCGAGCTTATTTGCTCCGAGCTTGACGCTGCTGGACTGGCTACGTCCAGTATTTTAAGTCAGGTTTATGATGGAGCGGCAGTGATGTCCAACAAACATGGAGAAGTTCAACGACTGCTACAGGAGAGGGAAGGCAGGGAAATACCATATGTGCATTATCTGAACCACCAATTGCACCTTGTAGTTGTCCACGCTCTGTCTGAGGAGCAAGCTGTTCAAGATTTTTTTGAGGTCTGTAATGGTTTGTACAATTTTTTTCGCAAACCTACAATTGCGTCACAGTACAACGGTGAAAAATTAAAGAGGCTGCTTGACCAGCGATGAACAGTGCACTTGGCAACAACCAGCACAGTGCTTAATTCCTTTCAAGACATATTGGCACTTCTCAATCAAATTAGTAGCACAAGATCCAATGGCGCAGAAATACGTATGCAGGCGACTGGATTATTACGGGAAATTTCAGAGCAAAGTTTCTTATTCATTGCAAAACTTGTTTACAAGGTGAGTGCTTAAAGAAACAGTTTGTTGACGCTCGCCCTTTGACTAAATCGTTGTCTGTGTTGCCAAACGAAAACGACGTTGAGCTTATTTAGCCTACTGTGGTTTATATCTATTGTGTTTACGCATCGGTGTAGTAGCGAGATATGGGTTTACAGTTAAATCTTCCAAACATTTCTTATCCCGAAACAAATATCTTATCATGTTAAATAAGACTTCACCCCTGTTACTCTGGCCGGTTGATCGCAACCGACGCAACGTCTAGTATGGCGTGCACAAAAACAGAATAATAATGCTTGGCATGACTGCAGATAGTGGTTTGGTATAAGAGTTAGCTGATGGCCAGATAGTTAGCGACAAAATGTTAAATAATAGGATCTCTGATTTATTATCAGAATACGAACCGGACACTCATAAGTTTTGGGCAGTATTCTTAACGCATATCGTCGGTAATGATGTTCAGAAAATCCGGCAGCACGTCGGCGTTCGTTGGAGACGCAAATGGCGTCGAGAAATGCGGTAAATGTGTGGCCGTACGCATACTCGAAATATCATAAGTGCGAGTTTACGAAGAGATTGAGATGCTGTTAGTTCTGGTTGTTAACATTCGCAACGGTGAGAACAAGAAAAGTGGCACTCTGCAAATACTGGAAATTGAAGTCGGCGGTCGGTGATAATAAGGAAAGGATTAAGGAGAGCAACGCAAAACAAGTTACACTGCGGGGGATAACAAAGAGCGCGACGCACAGCAAATTACGGGTAACTTTTTGCGGGAGCGCCGACAAATGTTTTCATAGTTTATTATCAGACTGGAAAGAGTGTGTCGGGTGATGTTAGAGTCTAGGTCAGCGACGGGTACAAAGGTCGCTTTTGAAGATACGAATTTATTGCCCAAGTCCAAAGTTCGTTTGCGAGATCTCTACAGCAGCGATGTCTTGGATGTAATGATAGACTAGTACGATAGCTACATAAGTAAATGCATTCCACATCGGGTTTATCTGATGTGAACGGTTAACCATATAGCAATACTGACGTGACGTGCTGCGTTCTCCAGGTGCTAAATTTGCTCGACCCACCCAACAAAATTCTGCAGGCGGAGGCACGGACTTTTCAACAGGAATGCAGTTGGTATTGTCAGCGGTTCAATGCATTGAAGACCGCTCTGACCTGTTGAGTACTGTGCCAGATACACCTGATGTTCCAGCAAAACGACAGCGATTTGCGAGTACACGGCTGACTGGCTGCATTGTTTATGAGACGACTGGAGTCAACGCAATGAATAACGTCGAATTACGAAGATTATATTACTGCGTATTGGATCACATTTTGCGCGAAATGAGTGCTCGCTTCAACGAGCACAACCCCAAGCTAGCAAGGGCACTTGTCACTCTGGATCCAAAAACCGACACGTTCTCAGACGCAAAAGCGATTCAACCTTTGCTAGATTTGACAAACTCTACGATTGTGGACCCCGAATGCAGCGTAGCAAAGCAGCACTTTGCAACTGTCACAGGTGGCAATGACAAGATGACCGCATCAAGACTCATATCAGAACATCACGGCATCCTTAAGGCTATGCCCTCTGTACTGAATGCCCTCAAGCTTTCTGTGACACTGGGAGCCTCAACTGCTATGTGTGAAAACTCGTTCTCAGCCCTTAAAAACATTTTCAGAGAGATCAGGCTGGCGATGGTCCATTCACGTAAAGCTCAGCTTGTTCAACTAGCTTTTGAACGAGATTTAACTAAAAAGCTGAGCTGAGAATGGAAAGAAAAAGTTCTGCAAAAATTTAGTGCTACTGTTCGCAGACTGCAGTTATTTTAAAAGTCAAATGGCATCGTTGTAAAACTTTCTTTTTCAGTTTCAGTACGATTGGTTTCATTTGGACAAACACTTCGGTCGCATGATTCGCTTTCTACTATTTTCAGTAATGAACGTAGATTGCCTGTGGAAAACGAGAAGTCAGTAATATATAAGACGAGTTTGATGTGGAAAGGTAGAACTTGGTGATCATATCAGGGCGCCGGCCCTGATGGCAGAGGTGNGCGGCTCCAATCCAGTCCAANAAATCAGGGCCGTCCTACTCCTAGACTAATCCAACAAGCTCCCAATTTTTTGAGTCCAATNCGGTCTAGATCCACAAACAACTTTTATCACATAAACTACCACTAAAGTTGCTGCTAAGACCTGGAGCTCAAAGTAAACATAAACATCAAGCTCAAAGTAAACATAAACACCACACTTGCCATATCAGTTTCTGTCCACACGCCATAACACGAATAAACTAAACAACAATGTTTCCAATGTTGGTTTTCAAGAAAGTCCCAGTACTCAGTTTTTTTTATTAGTTCCGTATTTGAGGGTCAAACGTTTTTTATTCGGTGGAAAAATCCACTTGGTGAATATTTCCATAGTCGTACGGTCTTCTCCTTCCGTTCTTTAACCAAGTATCTGAGTCAGTCTTGCTTCGTAGAGTTTTCTCAGAAAANCTTCTGACTCTTTGCGAATCGGTCGATGGTCAGACTCCGTGTCTTGACTTCAGGCAAATACCAGAGACGNTGGTCCCTTGAATTTGGGGGTACAAAAGGGTCCCAATAATTGGTACCAAGTCATTCATTCACAGCAATTGGTAAATTCAGCCACTCAAACGTTTGAAGATGATTGTTTTGAAATTTCACGGTTGTTGGTCGCGTCGTCGAGAAATACTTCGTGCTGTTGTTTCCTCAGCATTCCTTTACAACCTTCCACGCTTTTAGCATTTAGAAAGAGATTTATTGCTCTCATTGTTTGTGTTTTTCACCATTAGCTTGCATAAGGATTCTCTCTACTTTTTCAAGTCTTTCTTTTTCCGCTTACTACCATTCAATAAGCANGTTAATAAGTGGAAGAACATGCAAATNAATACTGGGAATTGAAGGGAAGNCGTCATCAGAAAAAGTTCAGTAACAACACAACGTAAAGCTGCCGGAACATTTAAAGCATTATCCGCAAGTCGTTTCCTTGATCATGGNCAAATCTCGTTCTTATTCCTTGTTCAGCAGCCAAANCTGTTCAACGACGTTGTGCCGGCCACAGAAAGGTGGCATAAAATTTGTGACCACTTNAGCCTCTTCACCCCAANGGAGAACCGCTACCACTTTTTGCAAGANCGGTGACCCTACTGTGGGGATCATTTACCTTTACTTCAGTTCATCAATCTTTANTACGGTAACAGNAGACTTAAAAAGAATGCAGCAAAGACGAGAAGTAATATTACGAATTGTTTTGCTCAGTCTGTACCTCTAAAAATATTAAGCGCAGCGCATATATTTTTTTAATCAATTCATTCTGCACTTCTTCAGCGATGGTGCTGGTCGTTCCGGAGTCTACTGTGCCCTGTCGAACCTCATAGATCGGTTCAAGGCAGAAGAAAAACTGGACATTTTTCGCACCGTCAAGGACTTGAGAGACTCGAGGCCCCTGATGGTCAGAAGCTGGGTACGTAACTTCTTTGAAGTACTTCATCTGCCTTCGTCGAAGAGCTTTCGTAGATTTACATCACGGAAAAGCTTCCAACGCAGATCGACGTACAATTGATGAAACAACGTTCAATCTATATATTTTCANTAAACCTAGTGGTAGCCGCGTAACATGAATACTCTGACAACTGTTTTTACCTGAAAATAAGNTTTATTTTCTCCAGCAACCGCTCACCGAAATTANCTAGTAATAATCGTTCTCGAGCACTGCCATTGATTGTCCCACTAATCTGGAATAAATGGAAGAAATGACAGAGAAAAGGATTTTTGTATTGCGCGCCCCTCAGGTTCATGAACTCACATTTAGGCAGTATAGTAGTACTATGGCCATCCCGTCGTTGACAGTGATGAGCTCGGCGCTTCTCCATTAAAAAATTCGATCTATGACCGGAAAATGACCGAAAAAATAAACGCAGCTGCAGTTTGGATCTGCCATAGAACTGGCAGACCCAAGCGCTGCAAAGACGTCATCAAGCGTGACATGGCTGGCTTCCACATCTCTCCGCGGTCCTGGGAAACACTTGCTGCTGACCGCGAAAGATGACGTACCTCACTGAATGACGCATATTCGTTCTCCGAAAAAAATTGAGTCAATGAGGTCATAATATCTGAAAACGTAGGCTAGTGAGTGCGGTAACGGCGAGTTTTAAAATACTATTACGAGAAAACGACCCAAATATCTCAGGGAAGAAAAACAGAACTACGGCAGTATGCACGTCGTAGATACGTTGTGATTGCGATTGAACACGCTGCAAGTTCAAAGTTTATTTTGGAACTAAGATGTCGCAAGCAGTTTTTCGTCGATATTTTGTTAACTGGTCTTGCTCTAGCTTCGTAACTGCTACATAATTGACCCACATAGCGAAAAACCGTTGTTTTCTTTTACAAGCAGTTCTATCGTTTGTAACTTGTAATTGCTAAATGAAATTTCAAACGAAATCTTCGGATTTAGGAGACTTGTTCTTTTCAGAATGAATATATATTGCTCTACGAAACCATGAGTCTTCACACAAATACTGTCAACAATCCGTATGCAAATCTGTGAAGATACGACAGCGAAACTGCGATGTTCGCCTGACGTCTACAGTGATGCAAAGACGAATGTCGCTGTTATACAGAGTTAATGTTCATTGGCCATTTGATTTGTGGGAGATCGGTCGTGTGTGTGTGATAATCTGTGTGGGGTTGTGCGCTTTTGTCTCTCACACACGTTTCAACTGTGTAAATAACTCATTTTTTTGTCAATGACACCTTTCTGAAAAAGTTCAAAGCGGTAAAGTTCAAACCAGTGAAGTTCGCCTGGAAACGGGTCTGATTACAAGTGCATTATATTTGTAACCTTTCTTGTACTGCATGTGTTTGGTTTAATATTCAGTTGCCGCACTATTTTGTTTATCCAGAGTTGAAACAGATGTCACCTCTTTGAAATTAACCTGAAAAAGATGCCGCGCATGCTTTTCTTATTTGCTACTAGCTTTAACTGACACTGACATGTGACATGCTCAACATGGTTTGCAAATCTGTATCAGCTGAGGAGCAAGGGTTCAGTTGCTATTCTGAAGCATTTGAAAATTTTGCTTTGTTAAAAAAAAATAGAAAATTTGGGCATGAACACGATGTTAAGCCACAAATGTATTCGAAGTTCTTTATTACTGTACTCTCCTGTACTATGACACGGCACATTGTCAGAAACGGAAAAATAAGTTTTTAGGTAAGTCGTAATCTTTGCGGAAACTAATTACTTGTATGTAGCAGAGTATGATTACTGTTAGAATAAACGTGGATTGTTGGGCAAAGAAATACAATTTTAAAGTAAAATTCTAGCTTGTTGGACAAATATCTTGTACTCTCATCCTGGCATTTCACGAGGTCACAAAATACCACACCAAAACACGGGCATCAAAGGGGGCCAAGGCCTCCCATGGATTTTGAAATTTTCAGAAAAAAAGATTGTTTTCTTAGTTTCGAGTGGGAAAAAGCAAATTTCACAACATTTGCCCTCCCCTGGAAAATTTAGGAAAAATCTCCTAGTAGCCACCCCCTGGAAAAAATCCTTCCGACCCCCACGCACCAAAATACGTTTCTTGAGTTAGGGTACCCCCAACAGCGCGATGCTTTCCGGAATGTTTCAGTAGAAAGAAATGTGAAAACCAAGAAAAGGTCATTAATTGATTTGGTCTCCCGATGATTGTGGACGCATGTAAACGTTACATTATTTGACTTGAAGTTTATTTTCTCTTATGTGCCCGCGATAAAGGTGATGAGGGATAAAACGTTGTCTGTTTCTCAATCGCAAAATTTATATACAATATATCAGCATTGACGACGCCCTGTTTGCATAGGATATGATCTCAGAAACGAAAAGGAGCGCAAATGCACAAATGGGAGCCACGGTCGTGTGATGAGGCAGTTGTGGCAGAACACTTTCACTAATTGATTCATCATCCAATTATATACTTTGCAAGCAAGCCTCCTTCGAAATACAGCAATCTTTTCAAGCAGAGGATACCACTGTTGCCAGAGTGTGTGGCAACCATGCTATGTTCGATTAGGACGTAGCTGTTTCAAGCTGTTCTACTGTGAATATAGTCGTCGTAAAACTGGTTGATTGAAGACGATCTGCATCAGTGCCAGAACCACACCATGCATTTAGGCGTGGCAGTCATATACGGAGGCAATTTTTTCTTAGAAAACTCTCTCATACACAATATCTCATCATATTCACTCCACGCATGCATCAAACCTGTTTACTTCCGTTCATTTTAATATGTTTTGTGCATTCTTTTACATTAGCTTTCGATTTGTGAGTTACATGGCAGCAACAGCAGCATTGTACAGTAACTCACATTTGCTGAGCTATGTTGAAGCAACAATACCGTAGCACATACCACAAAAGTTTTAAAACGGCGTGCCGCAAGAACTCCTATGCGTACCACAACGCCAGGCCCGTCGTCAGGATTTCGCAGCACTGGAGGAAAAACTACACGAGGGGCCACATTTGTAAATACAACATTGGATGTATGCAGCAACCGGGCGCCAAACATGAAATGGAGGCGCACATATTTTAAATGGGGGGAGGGAACCACGAACCACTGCCCCCCCCCACTGGTGAGGGACCTGCGCAACGCGATATTCCAAACTAAATTTCATTGTGTGTATACAAGCTATACATGTGATGTGTAAAACGCATTATCCTAGGTGGCAGTTGTTCGGCTGGCACAGAGGTGTAGTGTTAAAAAAAGAAGTTTGGAAACGCACCCCAAAAACTAGCCATTTTGACGGCACTTCAAACTCATTTTGAAAATAGTATTTAATGAATTATTTACTTTCATTGTACTACAAAACATATACGAAAAAAGTGTGGGAAGGCTTTCCCACCCCATTACACCCCTGGCGTGGCAGCTATCCTTNGTGTCACATGTCCTAGGTAGCAGTTGTTCTGGGTGGTTGTTGTCCNCGTGGCAGTTGTCCTAGATGGCAGTTGTCCTAGTTGGCAGTTGTCCTAGGCAGAGCCGGATTAACCATTGGGCAAACCGCGCAAATGCCCGGGGCCTCGCACTTTTGGGGGCCTCGCGCGTGAATGTCAAAACACTCCTTTGCCGGTTTTTCCTATTTTTAGGCTGTTCACCACGGGTCAAGCATGTAGAGCTTTATGATTGCTGCGTCCAGTATCTACTGTAGGTTAAGGAAGCTGACAACTTTGGCATTTATCGTTTCTGTGTGACTTGAAAGAATTTAATCAAATAGAACCACGCTTTATTATGACCCAAGAATTATATCGAAATCAGTGTATCCATTGGCGTCCGCAGAAATTTTTCTAGGGACAACATCGAAATTTTGCTTATCTTTTTCAGGTTGTTGACGATGCGACTTAAATGGACGTTCACAAAACGCTTTACCTTTCTACCTCATTAGTATGTGCTGGTTGAACCTCAATTCTCAATCTTTTGTCTGAAATGTCTTCCACACTTCAGCTATCAGAAATGATTTTTTTCACAAACTGCCTAATATCCATTTTTTCGAGCACTTTCTACAATTGTCATAATTTAAGATTAATCAACGGCCAAAACAACATGAGCGGTGAAAAAACAAGAAAGTTAGACACTCTCGCAAAACTGTATGAAGCAATGAGAAGTAGAAATATAAGTTGATAATGACAAGATTATCGAACAACTTACTAAAGGTAGTACACCACGTGGNCTTTAAAAAACTGACAAGATTATCGAACAACTTACTAAAGGTAGTACACCACGTGGACTTTAAAAAACTGAACAGATGAATTGCGAAAACTCTCCACAGCAAATATAGCTTTGTACTTTGTGCTCACTAAAATGATAAAGACGTATTCCCACATGTCTGCATAGACCTATTCTAACAAGCCACCTATTTTTATACAGTGTGAAAAGAAGCTTGCATAAGAGTCGTTTGATTAAGTTATTCACCCGGGCACGTTGATCACAGTCTCACACTAACAAAGGATTTTCACGCTTTTGGAAGCACTGCTACAGATTTACTCATGCTTCTTTTCACACAGTATGAAACTATACGTGGTTTACCGCTATCAGCAATGTCACTGTCTCGCTGCATTACCTCCCAAGATCAAATGTCTGTGTTCAACTGTCACACACAGGGCTCTCATTCAGTGATTTTAAATAAACCTAGATTTCACACAAAAAAAAGCATATTCATACAATAAAATACCAGAAAGCTTGTGTTACGAATAAATATATATGAGTGTGCTTCTTTGCATTAAAACAATAATCGAATAGTGATTTCATTATAGTTCCTCTTCCAAATTTTTCTGCAGCGCAAACATTAACGTTTGGAAGACCTTTTTGTTGCTCAAGACGTTTTTCATAAAGGTGGTGACATACTCCGTTGATGATATCTCTCACTAATTGTAGGTAGGGGTACATTTGTTATTAAACTGGTAAATTTTGTGGAATCTTGAATTGTAGTACTACGGTTCAAGTTGCTTTTGCGTGATATTTCGTTGAGGACATTTTTTCTAAACGGTGTACGTTTTGATCTGCAAGAGAGTGTAGACATATCTTTCCTCAATACATACGTGAATGGACGATTTGTGCAGTAAAGATGGTTAGAGAGTCTATAACAAAAAGATTACTGTGTAGTGTCACGGTAGCAACAATACCGTTTTTTGTGATACAACTTTCTGTTTTAACAAATTAACCACATATGAACCGCCGTACATGATCACCCCCAATTATCTCTGAAGTGTAGACTGCCAAATCGTATCAGTTATGACGTTTTTGACCGGTGCTTCTGAAAAGTTGAAACGAGAGCAAGTGAAACGCTACGTAGTTGGGCTAAGCNTTTAGGGGGCCTCGNGGTCACGACTTTGCCCTGGGCCTCGCGTTCATTTAATCCGGCCTTGGTCCTAGGTGGCAATTGTCCGGTTGGCAGTTGTCTGGGTGGCAGTTGCCCAGGTGGCTGTTGTCCGGTCACCATTTAAAAGATGTAACCTACAGCATACTGCGCGCTATTGTTTGAAGGTGCTTTGGCTATCCGTAGCGAGATAAAAAAAGCAATGTCTGAAACGTGATCCCGATCTGGTTACAAGCAGAGTGGTTCTTCTTGCACTAACAAATGACAACCCAAGCCCCACGATAAGAGTTTAGTAAATAGGAAAATGACAATCACATTTCCAGACGAAGCTTGTGCAGTTATATGCACATGGAAATCATATTTATTTCTGAAACGACAATTCAAAACCAAAAAATAAAAATAAAAGGCATTTGCTGTGACATTACTAACATTTTAGGTAGCTCTGCTGGCTATCGTGAAAAACAATCTCATGATAGATTCACACTTGGCCTGAAAGCATTCATACATTTATGCATTTTCGTGACGACTTTTCCTCTGGGGAGGGTCGCGGGGCAGCAGCCCAAGGAGGACTCGAAGTACCTCACGGTCAACAGTAATCTCACATAGTTCTACTGGCTCGACACCAAGACGGGACGAAGCAAGGTCGGAGATGTAGTCACTTCACCCGGTCCTTGGGCGACATCTAGGCCGCTTTTCCTTGGGTGTAGCCTGCAGGACTTGTCTCGCCAATCTTTCCTGGGACATTCTGGACACATGACCCAACCAGCGTAGCTGGGATCTCTTCATTCGGAGGAGAAGTGTCTCGACATTCAGGGCTTTGTGAATTTCACAGCTGCACACTTTGTCGTGAAGTGTCACGCCGTGAACTCTTCGCAAAAATCCCCTCTTCCGCTTGCACTTGAGATAGTATTCTTTCCGTCATTACCCAAGATTCATGACCATAGGTGAGGAGCAGAACAAAGACTGATTTAAAAACTGACAGGTTTGCAGTGTTTGAAAGCTCCCTTTTTAACTTTTTGTCACCAGTTACTGCAAGAAAAGTTAGTCTAAGTAAGTTTGTGAAACTGAACTTCCAAAAAATGTTTTATGTCCTTTGCCTCAACAAAAATGTGGCACAATGAACAAATCGTTATAAATTATTAAAAACAGTGCCGGCAGCACTATCCGGCTACCATGATTGATCTAGGTGGTGAATAAACTCGAGAATACATACGTGGAAGTAGTAGAAAAGTATGCGCTTGATGGCGCTAAGAAGGTAGAAGTACTACACTATTTGAGGTTCATTGCAGAATGGTTAATATTTTTCTGTTAATTTCAATTTTACTTAGGTAAAATTTGTCGCACTTTGGTATAAATTTTATTCGTCTAAGAATTCTTGTAATGCACAAAAAACGTCCTTCTTATTTCCGTAATGTACAACGTGACGATAAGTAGAGTACGAATCATTGTATAGGAGGGATTGGCACGGAAAGATCTTGTCTACGGTGCTTACGGGTCGATCAATAGCGTGGTGTCAACAAATATTTGTTTATTTATATGCAATACGTCTAGGCTTGGTTCCACAGCTCCATTGCATTTTTGCCATTACACATCCAGGTAATTGAAAACTGACAACCATCGACCTGTTTCAGCTTTCTTGACATGTTTTGAAGCTTCGTGACGTATTTTGATGTGCGATTTGGCTTTATTGGTCCGTCCGGATTATTGGTCCGTCCGGATCTTGCAATCCTGGCTGATACGCACCGTAACGAACATGGTGGTGTTCGCGAATGTCAGAGGTTTGTTGTAAATGTGGAACTTCCTCGATTCTTACTACAATAGACTGTAACAATCGGCATGTAGCAAAGTTTTCAAGCCTATGCTAGATCTTTGTTTACATGAATGCTGTAACATCTGTTACTTGTGTGGATAACATTTGATAAACTTGGTGTTCCAGTAAACACGGTATTGATCTAATAAATTTGCTTGGTGCAAAAATCGTCCTTATCTACGCCATAACTACAAATGGAAACAGTCATTTTTGGGGGAAGGGTGCTGGAATGGGATCTAACCTAGAACTGCTTCCTCCGGCCTTGATTATGAAGATATTTTTTGGTAAACATTCGACGTTTTTCTACTAGGTTGTGTTCCATCATTTTCTGTTATTTACAAATGTTTAAATGCCTTAACATTCGATACACTG
>JGI24159J19872_10003600_pt1 | contig 19388 bp, 5 predicted proteins | sample Ectturendosymbi4_FD_19872 | JGI IMG/M metagenome (IMG submission 19872) | reverse complement strand
CGGCGGAGGAACTAGGGCGTTGGTAAGGCAACTGAAATTGCTGGTTTTAGGCTGAAATCAAAGTACGAATATATCGTACCCCGGTTCTCAAAGTGTTGATTATTAAATCCTAATTAGACAGTTGTTAAATTGTCAAGTTTGATTTTAAATTAAGCAAAATCATTGTTTAAAGGCATTGTATGTGCAATTGTTATTGTGAACAATATAGCCACAATTATTGAGTACATTATTCAATAATTGAAATAATACTGTTTCAAAGATATGGAGCTGTTTAATATTGTTTCAAAGATATGGAGCTGTTTAATACTGTTTCAAAGATATGAATAAAATAATGAATTCAATAATCGTGGCTATATTGCTCGCAATAAGAATCTACAGCAAATCTGTGCAGTGCTTACCATGTGTAAATGTGTTTGTTAAAAAAATAATTTTTTGCAGGAGAAATAATTGAAATTTTGTCTAATGTGTTCATCACTTGTATCAAAATATGCATACTCTGATGCAAAACATTTCTGCTGCCACAATATATCTCTTCAATAAAAGTTGAAACCATACAAAAAATTTCAGAACTTCATTGCCAACCAACCAATGTGCTAATGGCAAAATGTTGAAGTGTTGATAATGTGAAACAGTATTATTTCTGTCGGTGATTGGATTGATTCAAGCATTTTTTTCTCTTTGCACCCACAAAGTATATATTTGAGCTTTAATTTTGAATTGGTCATTTGCCTAAGGAGAAATCATATTCACTTTTTTTCTGAATCAAGGAATGAGTGTTACTTGTTTACGATTTTTAACACATAGCCTCAAATTTGAGAAGTACTAGTGCAGCTATGTCGAACCCAAATGAATTTTTGAGCCAAAAATTGTCATTATCTTAACCAGGGCTGCATAACGAGTGACATATTAGTGAGGGCCGCATATCGAATTGCTTAATTTGACCTTAGCAAACTAAATTTAATTCAAGCTAATGTACTGAATGTGTTCGAATCCAACTGCAGTGGTAACAGACACGTTAAAGTAGCACTGAAGACTACCTGCATCAAAAATGTCAAATTCAAGATTGTCAAAATAAAAACTGGTTGTCTGTATGTAGGATACTTTCACTGCAGCTAAAACCTAAACTGTGCTGCACAAAACCTTCGACTGGGCCGAATGTGGCCCACATGTGACATGCCGCAGGTTGGATATAGCTGTATTGGTGTATATAATGTAACAGTCCAAAATTGTTGTTATTGGAATTCACATTTCTTAGAAGCAATGTCAAGTATTCATGATTTTGTTTAGAATTGACCAAAAAGGATATTTGGAAAATGTTATTCTACCATTTTCTTAAAATGTGTCAGCCATTTATTCAATTTGTTGTATAGAAAGAACATGTTAACAGTGTCCTTTGGATTAAGCTCAGCTCCATATCTTTGATATTACCATGCAATGAATCATGATTATGCTTGTTCATACCATGAAGACTGATTTTTAAAAAGCAGCGACTCAAGTTTTTCATGTTGCTATGCAGCTAGCATGGTTGATTTTTAGTCAATCCCAGCTTGAAACCTGAACTTATGTTGCATTTTGATGCATAGTTTGATAGTTTTTTGAAGTTGGAAAAATATTATGTTGGATATATGTATTGTCCCCTCTGTCTCATACTGTTTGTAGTTGATCCTTTCTGTTATACCAGAATCTACTTGATATCCTATAGAAAACGTAGCGCTTTTTATTTTCATGGACAGTTGTAAACTTTTCATGTGAAAAACCTTGCTATGTGGCTTTGCAGCCAGACCTTTCTTTAACTCGCATGTTTCATTCTCCCACAGGTTACAGTTACACTGTTGGCAAACACTTTTCTCTGTAAACAGCAAACTAACAGTGTAAGCGGTTTCTGTGGTTTGTAAAACTTGTTTGACCAGTGATTACCTCTAGGGTATCTTGTCATTTGTTTGCAACTGTCCATGAAAATAAAAAGCTCTATGTTTTCTATATATAAATTCTATTTCAATGACTGCCTGCTGCAAGTAAGACTTCTTGATAAAAAGAGGTTTTATTGCTAAGTAATGTTTGAAAAACAGTGAATTCGCATGTGTGGTTTGTTCATGTTTCAAAATTTAATTTTGCTCACATTGCTATGTCTTTGATGTAAACTAATTTGTGTAATTTTTATTGATAAAATTTTTTCATAAACCAGTGTAAATATCTCTAGGTTTGTGATGTAGGCTGATTCTTAACAAGTATTTACTTTAACTGTATTTTTCAGGAAAACATTATGCATTTCTGTAGCCTTTCACAATCACATTTTAAAATATTACTTTGCCAAATTTTAAAAGTGAGACAGATTTGTGCATATTTTCAAAATTATTTTTTAACTAGCTACAATTATACATTTGTTTGAAGTTGCACGTATTCATGCAATCTTGAGTAGCTCAATGCATCACTGATGCTGATTGTGGTATGCAATTGCTTCAACACTTTTTGCATTGTTGCAATAGGTCTGTATCATGTGCTGCTAATAATAACATACTGTTGGTGCTGGAAGTTCTGAACTGTGCTGGTCCATATGGTATTTTTATATAAGTAGGTTATTATAAACAATTGAAGAATTTTATGTGTTTTTTGTTTTAAGAATGTGAGAAACCATTGTGAAATTTTTTGAGTATGGTGACCAATATCTACACCTAGGGAATTTTCACAAAGTTTTATGATTTTGGAAAGTTATTGTCAAATGAAATGTATGAACCAAAAAATTTACTCAGATCAATGCAAAGACATATTTGCTGTCATCAATAATATGAACTGTTTGTTCTGATTGCATCTCTTTTGCTTCATTGTTGATGGCTGTTGGCTAGTGTGTATTTGTCATATGTTGGTAATGTATGATGATTGATTTATGCTGGTTTTGCCCATTAATCAACCAGAAGCTAATAGTTACATCCACTGAAGGTGGACGTAGTTGTCCCATTTTAAAAAACATCATCTGAACTTACGATTCATAACAATGATGCATTAGGAATAAAAATAATTACGAGAGTTTTACTTCACTATAACAATGCAAAAATAAAAACAGTATATTGGTAAGCAATGCACACAGATACTGCAGATTCTTATTGTGAACAATATAGCCACAAATATCGAATACATAATTTTATTCAACATTTCAGCTTAATCATAACTCATTGGCCATCATGAAGAGTATAAATAAAACACAACTGTTGTATTTTATTATAACTATTATATTTTATAATTAAACATAGAGTTGTTGATAGAAACATTTCATTGATTATCCAAACGCCAAGGAACAGAGTGTTAAAGCAGCGTTAAAATTACAAGCGATGTTGATCATTGTCTATTGTTGAAAGGAATCCCTTGAATCATAGCTATGAATCACTCACTAAGATCTTGCAGAGTATATATTTCCCCTACCAGTAGGCAATAGCATCATCAGCTCTTATTCAAACAGAATCTTGATCGCCTTACACTTTTTTAAAGCTTGATTTATCCAGACTGAAGTTGGGCAGATGTAGAATGGCACTTCATGCAACTTGAAGGCAGTGCCTTGCTTGCTCTCAAAGGAGTGCAATAAATTTTTTAAGGCGTTTTAGGGTCCCGGATCGGATCCCTAAAATGCCTTAAAAAACTGTATTGTTTACTGATGTTATTATTATATTTTGTTTATTCGTTTGGCTCAGACAGATAGTCCATATCACCAGGGTTATTTATGTTGCATAGTTACTCACAACATTGCTCCATGTCTCTGATTGAAAATTCAAATGTTCTCTCTACCCTCTAGTTTTAGTAGGGGCAGCTGTCATGTTTGTACTTCTATAATTAGGAAGATGTTGTGGCTCCAGTAATTTGATTAAAAGTTAATTGTGTGTACCTGTGCCATAGTGCTTTATTGCTTGTGATTGATGACTAGTATGCTTGCATCAAGTAAAATTCTGTTATTTAATTGTAGGTGTTTGTACAAAACAAAGAAAACCACTGTATAGTGTACAAAACCCTTATTTTTGCCAGGATATGCTTTTTCTGTAAATATCTGATGTAGTTGATTGCTGAAAGTCAAATGGCACACTAGCTTGTACTAGCAAGTTATGTTTTTTGATTTGTGGTTAAATGTTGTGGGACATTATCATGTTGCTCTATCATCTGTGTTTTTTTACTGTGCTTTGAATTAATCTGTCATAAAACTAATATTTCAGTGAATCTATCTGTTTTTATTTTGCTGGAACAATAACTTCTTAGACTGTGCACCATAAGACATAGAAGCAAAGGGTGTTGGCACAGTTCTGCTTTTCTAAAGCTTGTGTAGGTTATTTCGTGGTACAATCTAAAATAGCATAGTCATGACATCAGTTTGTTTTATGGGTTTATTGTAGATGGGCTGATGCACTTGCTTGTCTCATTGAAACCAAAGTTATAATGTGGTTGATTTATCAGTCTCAACTATTGTTAATTGCTGCATGTGTTTATTCAATATGTGGAGAGGTATTACTAGTAAAATTCATATGTGTGTTCATTTCCTAGTATCAAACACAAATCCTTTACTAAAATTGCTTGATCTTACCATCTTTTTTGTTTGAAGTACCGTGTTTCACCTCACCTACCCATGACTTGCTGGAATTTCAGCATGGTTGTTTCTTCCAGTGGAAGTTGCAAAGCAGCAGTTTGCTCGTGTGCATAGGCATACAAGGCTGGGTGCTTGGTAGGGTGTCTGCTCTTTTAGTGCTGCAAAATGTGAAGTCAGGCCAATCAGGGCAGTGCTTATGAAATTTCAGAGCAACTAAATATGTTTTGCAGAGCAACAGAAAAAAATCAGAGCAGTCTTTTGTAAACGACGAGGTGCTGATGTTGTTGGCAATACTCCTCTTCACAAAAATAGACAAGATCCTTTGCTCTTCCTTGTATTTTTAGTGAAAAATTGCAGACATTCATTCAAACTTCAGGTGATAGAGATGCATTTCCCATAAAACATACTGCCGTCAGAAATCAGGCAGGTGACAAATTTTGGGGGGAACTGAAAAAACTTTCCTTTACATTTGTGCTCGTGCATGAGTGATGTACAGAATGAAAATCGAACTCAAGAGTGTACACTACAATTTTTCTCTTTGCTCATGGTGCCGAGTGGTAGAGTGCCTTATGGCGACAACAAATTATTCTGAAAGTGTTTCTCAAATCCTGGATGTCATGTCCACTACCAACATATTAAGTGCACCTGGTAAGTAAGGCCCACGAAATATCGCGGTGGATCTGCGGTGATCGTGTATATAGGGTGAGGATAGCTGTTTTTACCCGAAACTCAATAAATGGTACTCCAGTGCATTTTAAAAAATTATTGTTGCTGAACTTTTAAAATCTTTACTAGTTTTGAACCCACAACATTTTATTATTGTTTTTTTTAAGATCTGACAGGCATTCCAAATCAGTTGCTTCACGACCAGCCAGTATTCGCACCTCAAATACAAGGAGACGATGGTGGATCACTTACTTTACAAGGTGGAAACAGCCTTGGAAGCTTGTTTCTGTCGACAGTGGACGAACTTCTGTCTCATGAAAAACCATGTCAAGATTTTACTCCACCTACTCAAAACTTACCAAAATCTGTGAAGCATAAATCGAAGAATAACGCCCAGAAAAAGGAAGACAAACCTTCTTCGTCATTAGTTTCAAATAACGTAAGTCATTTTATATGCCCGTTATTAACATATGTATGTTAGCATGGAATTGTATGGGTGCTCTTTAGCACTGAAGATGCACTTCGCATCATCATTCACCAGACTACAGGCGAACAACTATAGCAGTTCGCGCCGTAATGCAGCGTGGTACAAAGAGTCAATTTAATTTTGGTGTAAAGATACACTTCTCTCTTTCGTTTATTTGGTTGATATCAGTGCAGAAGGTATGCATCAACTGGCTTTTTGACGCGAAACCAGGTCTGCACCTCCCTGATGTCATCGGGTGCCACCTCTTATGAAACAATCTAAAAATGTTTTTATCATTTTAGCTTTCTTGGAACCAGACCCATTCTTTGACCCACTATGTTGTAAACATGTTCAGGGTGGTGTGTGAGTGGAGTTGGAATTTCCATCGTTCCGCAAAATTTTGAAAACGAAAACTTTTTTGTCAAAAGAGTTGAACGAACACCTAGACAGGAATGGCGAATCTTTTTCGTTTTGTTTTCGAAAAGTTGGCTACCAACCAGGTTGCAGAAAAACCTCCATGGATAACCAGCGGGATGCGATCGTTAAGTGTGAAAGAACTTGTGGTAACGTAAATTTTATTCCTACCCACGTCGTATAGTTTAAGATGCTAAGCGTCAGTTCAAAGTTTTGAGATAATAAATACCACTAGAAAAAACTTGAAACAAAAGTCGAAAAAAGTGGAAAACTCTGTTAAATTCTCATGATGTACCGAAAGATATACAATTTTTCCCTTCTTCCGTTTCCTGATGCATTCTACTAGGTCACGTAGTTGTAATTTTGTGCTTTTACTGCTTAAACAGCACTTCGTTTCAGTATAGCTGAAAAATTGTTTTAGGTGGCAATCCTAAACTTAGCCTTAAGCACGATAGGAATGTGAAAACAATTAGGTCATGCTGGTTTGTTTTTCTTTATATCAAGATTTTATGTCTCAATACAGCCATGCCAAGGTTGCTTGATTGGTACGTGTATATGTATGGATCTCGAATTCGGAGAGTGTCTTTTTCAAAAAAACGCTTACTTGATGGTACTTCTCAAAATTTTAGATGCATAGGTTTGACAAAACGTATCTACCCCGAAATGTACGATGGATGTTTTCCATACTTTATATCCAACTAATTGACAAGCATGTTGGAAGATACTATTTGAATAAGAGCAGAAGCTCTGCCTTCTTGGCTATGAAAGAATTCTTATCGATAGACATTTGTGTTGCAAGTCTTTTTAATCTTCATATAGCGTTCCTGTCAGGTTTCTTCCAAACTTCGAGGAACGTTAAATGATGTCTTCACGGAATCGTTCGTAAATAGTATTTTGCTTTATGGCAGGCTTCCGTTGTTTCGCAAAGTACGGTATTCAAACCTGGACCGCCAAAAAGCCAACAAAGCCGGCCTTCACAGAACGCAGTCTTCAATCTTCCTGCAAGGCCTCACTCTAACACATCAGTGTTATCAACCTCTGAGTCTTATCTGGGTAAGAACGCATGACTTGGCCTTAGCGTTCACTGTACACCTACACGCAATGTAATTGATAATGTGTTATGTTGCTTTCATGGAGCCAGATTGTATTGCTCTGTGGATGCGTTGTTAGTAATGTGAATGCTAAGATTTTCTTGTACTAGCGCGCAGTTATGCTGTGGCGTTTACTTACATAGACTTGCAAGCTTGCGTTGTGTTTTTTAAGTAGTTTGCGGTGCTGGTTGTAGCATTAATATTTTGATCAGGTCCTCATTCCAATGCATCCGGCGATGGATCCATGTACTCCAGTAATTTTGCTCAACCAAGTCCAGCTGGCTCCGGCGACTCAAACTTTGCTCCACGAACCCCACTGTCAAACAATCCTTTAACACCGCAATCAGGACATCAACCCATGACGCCCCAATCTGGGCATTTATTGCCGGGCCAACAAAGCGTTTCCAATCCTGGAACGCCGATTCAGCAAGTACAACCGGCCAGGCCGAGTCACCTTGAAAGTGAATTCATATCTGGTCTGGGGTCATCGACGTTGCCTCCAGAAATTCTGGACGACCAATCTCATTTGCAATATCTCAACACCTCAACTTCGGCTCGTCATACCAGTCTGGCTAAGGCACCGTCTGATACCAGTTTGCTTGCTGATCTTCCGGCATCGATGAAGCCAGAGTTTGAGCAAGAAGGTAGTCCTTGAATTGCCGTAGTTTTGGTAAAATGGTGTCTAAATTTTCTTCACACGTGTATAGTCCTTTGTATGTGGTTGTGTACGCTGCAGCACTTCCACATGATTTAAATACAACAGTTCACTCAACAAAATCCTGGTCGCATTTACTATCTTGCCATAGATTCAATGTATTGAACCCACGATCTATGCAGTTAGACTGTGAGCTTCAAAAAAGACATTTTTGGGAACAGTACGTAGATGTATTATTGGATGAGTTTTGATTTGTGTCATTAATTCAAACTGTATACAAGAAGAAACACCTGTTTGGTCGACTTCGATTGTGCTATTTCACGTAGACATTGAGACATTGTCTTTGGGATGTGTTGTGGAAACCTAAACATTTTCTAAACACGTCCGACTTTTTCGTAAAAAGGATCATACCTTATGGTGTTTTTACGTTGAAAAATGGCTTTGAAAAACGAAGACTGGTTGTAATTGTCATCCTGTATTCGGCGTAGATTTTCCGAAAGTAAGGTGCGTAGATAGACGCGCACAAGCAAGTACCTCACTGCTTGCGAATTGTTTTTCTTGTGTTTTGGAAGCATTTACGTGATTTCGATTTTTTCAGGATTTTTGACGTCAAAACCGCTCCATGCTGCAGAAATTGTATCGTCGTCATCTGCTACTATTGGGTGGCAGCAAAGCTATCCGCAGTTTTCTGTCTCGCATCCTCAACACATTCTTCATAGTGGCACCAGCTTATCGCAAGTTGCTGCACCATACACTCAAGCTCCTACCCATCTTGAGCCGAAGGCAGCGCAAAGCATTTCTAACACTGGTGTTCTTGGAGTTTCAGGCGGCACGTCCAGTATGTTTTCGGATAACAACGCCCAAATGGCCATCATAGAACAGCAAGGGCTTCTCCCTCAAGGAGGTCATGTGCGAAGCGAAAGCCTGAATGTGGTGCAGAGTCAAATTCTTGAAAATCTCTCTGAATGGAGCAAGCCTGGCAGCAAGGCCGGTCTGGTCACCAGCTCGGGATTGACTTCTGAAAAGACAGTTGCAGAGTTCAATGTTGCGCAAAGTGGATCGGCATTGTTTAGCGACAGACGACAACCCACCACCACCGCGTTTCGTGCTAGCCCTTCGCAGCAATCAAAAAATAACACTGTTTTGAGCATGCTGGATACTGCTGAAAGTGGGGTCAAGCAGGTCAGCATCATGCTGTGTTTCCAGTCTGGAAGAACCATTGGCAACCGCGATAGATGCAATGTTATATTACTGCTTATCTTTTACGCGTAAACTCACTAAGTTGAACTGAACCTCTTATTTTGAGTGGTCTGCAGTGTGTTTTATTTTTTTTTAATTAACCAAGATTTGGATTGAGAAAGCACTTTACTTTGTCCATTTCAAATTCCAACTTGCTTTTTCAGCATTTCTCTTCCGCGTATGAAGCCATAAGTCCAGTTAGCGACTATTCACCCAGCGGCGATCAGCAGAAACGCATTGATGAAGATCACAGTTCTCTGGGTTTGCTTGCAGGCCATGGGTAAATTACGTGTTGGCAAAATTTTCAAAATAAAATTGTGTTGCTCCGTAAAGAAGTAGTAGGCTTTCCGTACCATTAAGCTGTTACGTCGAATTCACTGCGATTTTTAAAGCTGTATTTAATTTGGCACGTGACGGAACACACTTTCCTGGGTTTATCTCTATAAATAATTACTTTTTATAGACAACAACGGGCGACAACGACCCCTGTTGGGCAACCTTCAGCAACTTCAGGTGGAGCGAGCAGTAAAAGCAAAGTCGGACCTCTTGCCAGGCGACGCAGTGCCAGCGCAGAACGACGGAACGCGCCGAGCACTACTCCGACTTCCAAAGAGAAACCAGTGGCTGATTTTAGCTTCGATGACGAATTCGGATTCGACCAAAACGAACCAACCATCAAGCTGCCGAGCCAGTTATCGACAGGTGGCTCAAGAAAGCACGCGGCCCCTCCGCCTGCTGAACCTGTTGTGAACCCAATGCTGTCGACGATGAACCGCGACGTTTACACCGATAAATCAATCTACGATTCAGTGCAGGAACTGGTCGCTTTGCAGCAGAAACAGAAATGGCTTACGGAAGTTCTAGGGTCGCGTAACAAGACTCCATCTGGGATGCAAAAGTCCCGCTCTGTCGCACCGGTCGCAGACGTCGGCTCTTCAGCGCAACCTGGTGGACATGCTAAAGTCGCCAGAACGTCGTCGAAAAAGAAAACTCCGCTTGCTGCAGCTGCGCCGTCCCCTGTCACAAGCGTTCACAGCAAAAATGCCAGCGCTTCGCGGCACGTCGAACCGAGCCATTCGACTGCCACGCCAGGCTTCACGAAGCAAGCTGAAGACAGCTTCCGTCGTCAAGGAAGCCGCGGCGTTGCTCAACAAAAGCCTCACACTACTACCGCCCTGCTAGGCACCACGGCTTCATCTATCAAATCTCACAAACAGAACAGTAGTGGCAGTCTGGCGATGGCACAACTCCCGCCGAGCTTTGACCGAAGAGCTGACCTTTCTGCCGATGCATCAACTGATTTACTCACAAATTTTGAGGTCTTTTTAAATAATCCGCCTTCTGCAGCAACTTCTCGCGCTCAAACATTTGAAAGCACCCGAAATAAAAGTAGCGTGGAGCACCACTTCCCTAGTGGCTACCAGCAGAAAGATTTCTGTAGCACTTCCGTGTCAAAAGACCCTATTAGTACTGCAGTATCGGCCCCTGTGGTTGAGTCATCTGCACCGGTATCGGGGGTGCAAAGCTTTTTACCGCCGGTAACTAGTGTTTCTGTGGATGCATTTTTTGCCACTCCCACCATGCGTGAAACGCACGTACCTCCTGTTGTTGCTTCGAAAGTAACCAATGTGCAGTCTGGCCGTAGTGGCGCCACGTCGGTGGAGGGCAATAGCAGAAAAGAGCATCACATCAGGCATCTGAACTCAACCTCGACTGCAACAGGTTTGGATATTCCTAGTCACGCAATGGGATCGTTTATGCCCAAATTTGAAGAGCAGCTCCGCCATCACCAAGAGCCACCACCACGTCATTTTACTACGACGAGTCCCAAAAAGCAACCAAATTCACTTGCGTCTCAGCTTCCATCGCAAAAACAAATTCCTCCAACAGAAAAGCCACGTGACAAAGCGATTGGTGATGAGCACCTTTCTTTCCTCAGTCAAGACCATCACCCATTCCCGGACGCTCAGCAACCACTTCCTTTAACCACCGCGTCCGTAGATAAATTGTTCAACGCCAGTTCTGTTTCGTCCGCATATTCCTTGCCTCTCTTCAGCACTGGGAAAAAGGTGGACCTTAGTTACTTCCGGGAGAAGGAGCAACCCCTTCCAACTTGCACTGCTCCTCCGGTCCGAGCCGCACAACGAAGCCACCAGGCTCATTCTCCACTGTCGGTGCCGCGAAGCAAGGAAACAGAACCGACACAACGTTCGGTGCCCATCGCAACAACCAGTCATTCGCGGCCAACCACGCCTCATGTGGAGACTAATCGTCTGCAGGAGCGTTTTCTGACCAGTCACTCGTCGCTTTCCCAGAAAAGCATTCCTTCATCTGCTGCTCTCAGTTCATCAGCGTTGGTTACGCAGCCGCAATATTCAACTGTCCTCAGCTCAGCACCCAACACTATAATGTACACCGCGGCTCCCTTGCCTTCCCGTCCACAACCATCCGCTGATGTTGTGCACAAGCCCCCATTACTGCCTGCGCCTGCAAGACTACCACCACCTGGTGACAACAGCAGCAGATTTGATCCGTCATCGTTGTTTCCTTACAACACCTCTGCGGTCAGTCTTCCTCCTGCTCATTCGCATAGTCTGAGCAACGCGCAGCAGATTTTTGCCCAAATTTTGGCAGACTCGCAGTCCAGTCCGGATCTTCGCGCTTTAGAAGCGTATGCATCGCTCAGTGGCCAGTCGTTTGCAAACCCACTGAACCCTTTTTCGCTGCGAGCACCTGTAGTTCCTGGCTTGGCGCCGGCAAGCGCTTCTATGGAAATCAACCGACACGCAACGGATCTTCGCAGCGCTCCGAGCACGTCGTCGTCCGCCGCTGCAGCGACAACCCCGTCCGTCAGCCAAGACCGGACGGGGCTGCTTCCAACCTATGAACAGTCTGTGGATCAGCAAACAAAGAAGAGTCTTTCGCCTCAGGTCGATTTCGCGGCACCAGCTCACCTTCTGCCCCACGCAGCGTTGTCTCCAACCGGAGCGTACTATCTAAACTACGTAAATCAAGCGTTTGCGTCCGAAAGAAGGTTGTCACGTGACGCGTCTCAATCAAAAGACGCAGAACGCGCCGTTTCACCCAAGCCGGCAACTCGTGCGGACACGCAGGCAACTGGCAAAGCGAGCCTTTTTTCCACTTTTTCTCCGGCGGGATTCTCTCATTCTGTCACTGTGTCGAGCGCGTCCACGCATGCGGTGAGTGTTTCCTCGTCCACTGCGACTGAGCTGCTCCCATCTGCAAAAGCCGGGAAGGACACGCGTGCTCCCGCTGCCATATCCATACTGAAAGACAAGACATATCACGGTCCGAAAAAGAAACATATCTTAGAAAAGTACAGCCAGCAGCACCAAACGCCTGTCCAGGCCACCGTATTGAAAAGAGGAGATGTGACTACTGAGCCAGCTGCTAAAACTGCGCTCGGCTGCACCAGCACTGCTTCGGCTGTGACTAAAAGCGTCCCTGGGGTTTCTGGTTTACCACATTCAGCTTCAGGCAAATCCGCGCCTGGCACCAACTCGACGCCCATGTCGACAGTTACTGGACCGAGAATATCGGGGAGCCCTTCAAAGACCAATGGTGCGCTCTCGGCCAACACACCGGTTGTTTCTTCCACTGGAGATGTAACCAGTATCAGCTGCACATCAGTGACGTCTATGAAATCGACTGCTCCTCGCAACGCTTCTCCGGCCACATCTAAAACTAACACCCCTATCGAGTCCGAAGAAAAAGCCAGTTTCATGTTCAGCATCTTTGACACACTTCTACAAGAAGCGTCTGAATCAGCGGCCGGCAGTTTGAAAGATTCACAAGCAGGAAAAGACAAAAATCCTGCTGCAAGTGCAGGCACGTCCACCACAACAGGTTTGACGTCAGTGGCCGCGACTGCCCCTTCGGTTAACGACACTTACACGACTTCTTCTGCTCCTAGTAAAACCACTGTTGCCGTCACGAAGGCAAACGTCACTTCCTCTAAAGCGTCCACCCTTCCCAGCAAGGCGTCTGTTTCTTCTAGAAAGGCTGCTACCTCCGCTTCAAAGACCGTCTCCGCGTCGAGCAAAATCAGTCCAGTGTCCAGCAACACTGGAAGCAAATCCGCACCAACAAAAACCTCCGATCCGAAGAAGTCTCGCAGTCCGGCAACGTTGCCATTGAAGAGACGATACGTTCCTGCCTACCATGGAAAACCTGAAGCGCCCAGCACGTCGACTGCACCGAAAGCAGTGGTGCCGCTGGAGCCGACTGACAAAACCGCTTCACCTGCAGTGAGTTCCTCGGCGTCGCCAGCTGCCTCTGCAGCAACAGCTGAAAGTTCTATTTTGCCGACTCCACCGCCAGCGGGCGATAGTGTTCCAGTGGTTTCTGCGGCGGCCGCTGAATTCACAGCAAGTGAGGCTAGCCCCAAACCTTCCGGCTTAAAACTGCGAATAACTGCTTTCCGATCGGCTGCCGGCGAGGTGATCCATCATGCTTCTATGCTTGGAACGGTTGCGTCCGACGGCGACGAAGACTCCGATCACTCGCACAAGAAGAAAAAGCACAAAAAACTCAAAAAGAAGAAGCGCAAGAGACGTTCGTCTGTCAGCGACAGCGACGTCTCGCAAGAGCCGAAGCTTCCTGTTGTTTTGCCGACGTCATCCTTGACGCAGCCAGCAACACAGTCTGATCCCGTTCAGAAAGACAAAAAAGAAAGCGATGATACACCGCAGCCGTCCTTGGGCTTGCCAGGCGAAGATTCTGCCGCTGACAGCGTCTCATTGGTGGCAGGAAAAAAGCGTGGGAGAAAACCTGCCGCAAAAAAGCAAGTCCCCCCATCCAAAAAAGCTAAATCACTTCTCGCGGCTGTTAAACCTGCTGAATCGGAGAAACCTGCGAAAAAGAGCGCGCCCCCTGCAAAAAAGCGCGCGCCCAGGGCCACGATCCGCATGCGCTACAAACCGAACATCAGCGTTGCGTCTGACGCCGGAAGTGAGGTCACTCCCACAGCTCCCATTGTTCTGAATCGTGTCCCCGGTCGAACTCCAATGTACTTGCAAGCGAGTGCTAGCCAGGGCACGTCAGGCGACAACGCAGGCTCCGTGCCGACGATTCAGCTTGTGCCGCGCTCAGTAGCGAAAGCAACGAACCCTAAGACGTCCGTTGTTGCTGTCGTTTCCTCGTCTCCATCCGCTGCAACGGCACTGAGCGTCAAGCTGAGCGTGCCTGTTAGCAAGCCACCACAAACTCAAGTTGCGACCAAGACTACTCACGCTGGCGTGAGATATCTGCTTCAGTCACCTCCGAGCGGTGGCGCTGTTGCACTTCCTCAACGCGTGATCGTTCCCAAACTTCCTGTGGGCAAGGCTGCCGTAATCACAGTTTCTTCGAGCGGAGCGCGTGTCACGCCTGCCGTGCAGCCGTCCAATCATAGCCAACCGCAACGGATTGTAAACGGTGTCCTCACCTCACAAACTCTAGCGATGAAGCGCTTGCCTATAAACTTACTCTCCAAGGTCGCAGTTCCGACGTCGCCAATTGTAGTCGCATCCGCTTCCGTTCTGTGCTCGAAGTCTTCGGTCACGAACAGCGTTGCCAACCCGGTTGTGAGTCACTCCGAATCACCGACCAAGACTACAGCTGCTCGCTCGAAACCTGCGCTGACACCGACTTCTACCACTGATGCTGTTAAGTTGCCACCTACAAATCAGCCAACCTACGCAGCAATATCCACCCCCACCATCAGAGAAACGAATACTTCAGTCAAGTCTGTCTGTCAATCAAAAAACATCAGTGACAGTCAGTTTCAGGTATGTAAGAATTTATTTGCAACTTTGAGGACAGTTTATAATTTGTGGATGAAGGAGCCGCTAATCTTTGTGCAGTTCATGCCTCCGTGCTTTGATGAATTAAAATCTTTCCGGGAATAATGGTTCCAATTTCAGATTAGTTCAAAGTTTCAGGGTCAGCGGGAACGGCCTCGCCCATTAAAATACTCGTTGCAGTCGCCTGCTAAATCATACTATAGCTTGCACTTGCTGATCCCATGTGCTTGTATAGAGGTGCATTGACTATAACTCTGATTAAGACTGTCGTAAACAGCATTTCCTAAAATATTGGCGTCTGAAAAATACGCGATGGATTCCTGTGGAAGGATTCCTTTCGATAAGCAAACACTATGATTTATACGGAGTGCACACTTGCCCACTGAGAAGGTATCTTGAGCTCTTATTCAAAAAGAAGCTTCCATCCGAGGTCGATTTTCACCTTATCTGACCGTTGTAGATGTGTGCGAGAGAGCTGCTCACCATATGTGGCATGCTGGTTCGACTAGGCTGTATGTTAACTTTAGAATTTATTTGTTTTTTGAGTTTTTTTCCCTTTGTGAAAATGCCTAAACTTCTCGTCGCACGCAGTCGCTTTAAGTCGACTCGTTTACGTCAAATGTGGCGTATCATTGTCTCTAATTTTTTTTAGCTGCTACGTGAAGTACTATTTTTTTATGTTTCTCTAATTCAGCAGCCTACGGCAAGCCTTTTGAACCGACATATACTTGCTAAAAACTAGCAGCACAGCAATGTGGTACAGCAAACACTGCCGATGTATTGTTGAACGTCGCTAGGAAAGGACGATGCAAGCATACACCTATTCGTATGCATGCCTGTAAAAGGTTTTTGTCACAATCATGCATTCATGCCTGTGTTGAAACCTTGTCTATCCTAGCGTGNTTTATAACCCTTGTTCGCTNAATTTGTGTAAACCTGCCAACGAAGTCCATGTGCGACTTCAGGCACAGTTGAACTCGGCTTAGAAAACGAAATCGCATTTTTCCAAACGTTTCAGTGTTTTCAAATTCGAAAAAAAATTTAAATGAGCTTTTTCAAATCCTGTTTCAGAAGAGTGCTCTTAAATTTGGACACAGTGACACTTTTCTTTAAGAAAATTAAAAACAAAAACTTTTACAAAGAGAAAAAAGCTTCCGTATATTTTTCATGCAAATAACTTGACAATTGCTTTTATTATCAAATGTTTTCCAGCTTGCGTTTCTCAAATCAGTTTCACTTATATGCAACAACACGAGATCGTTTAGAAGCGAAGCGAGCTTACATGTTATCGCTCAAGTTCGCTAATAAATTTTGTAGATCAAACTCATGATGATATGGCGAATTTATGTAATACGCCAAGCACCGAGCTCCCTAAAATTTGAGGATTTACTGCAACATCTTGTTTGAAAGTTACGGGGGTCTTGAAAACCCCTGTTTCGCAATACGGTGTTGAGTGCTTTAATTGGAGACACTCACGCTGTTCTTTGCCGCAAAAGTATGCAGGAAATATGTGTAAACAACAGGAATATGTGACATCGCCGGTGTTGCCAGAAATGTTGACATTTCCTTGAGCTGTTGAATATAAACTTAGCGCATATTTTATTTACCCGCCACATGCTTTACTGATCTGCATGTGACATTCTTGTACCACCGGTCATGCGAATCATGCTAGAAACTTCGTTCAAAAATTTATTTTTAACATGAATCTTGCGCTACTGATGAAGAACAGCTTGTGTTCGGACCATAGGTAAAGATATGTTTCCTTTTGAAATCGCCATCGGTTACCAAATGTTTTTCGTCCACTCTAAGAAACTGTGTGAAATCCTTGATAAAAGTCACAGACTGTCCAGCTCGAAACAGTTATGCATGTTCGCACTCTCACAGTTTTTTTTATTTGTTCGCACCAATATCCTCTGTGCAAAGCTTCTTTTGTACCACTTATCGCAAACGTTAGGGAAGTGTGTTTCGTTGAGTGGGTGCCATCAATCTACGAAGCAGCGAAGTTCCTCTCTTTCTTTAGACCCTCGTCTTCGAAATCGCCAAACTCGGTTTTGTTGATCAAGTGCGTAGCGGTCACAGTTATTAGGACGCTGATGTTCCTGAAAAAAGTCGTAGAAACATATTGTGCTACCTGGTGGCTTTTCCGAAAAGTTATGAAATGATAAGCTTCTGTTGAGCATTTGCAACCTTACATGTGAGTCGATAGTGTAGAAGCCTTGTAGAAAAATCATTCGTCCACCAGGTGTCCAGCTGATTCGATTGTAATTTACCGGGCGGTGCAGAACTGGTCGATTCTGGCGTATTCCAGTCTGAAAACCAATTTGGCAACTTTTAGCGTCGATAGAGGAATCAGCAGTAATAACAAAGCAGTTGCTTACGGATAAAAAGCTGCAAATTACTTGTCAATTTCGTCGAGCGTCTGTCGTTGCTGAGAACAGAACGTATTCTTTCACCGATTCGCAGGCATCGTTATAAAATATACAGCGTTGGTGACCAAGATTGTTCCACAGCAAAGCCGTATTTTGGGCTAAGCGTTAAACAAGAAACACCCGCCTTACCTCTTATCGTTCACGTTGCAAAATGGCGTAAAAATACGAGATTACATTATCTTGCGGTGCCTCATTTGTGTTGGAAAAAGGACATTGGGTTGCGTCAGTTTGTTATACGGGTGAATGTTGTTGAAGGTAGGCAAAAAGACTTGTTATGAAAATTCGAGAAGGTACGACACGAGTAATGCATGAGGTCTATGGTCCGCCAGGGTGTTCGCGGATTGTAACAGCGATCTGTAAATAGCACGACGCTACATATCACTGGATCTTCGTTTGGCGCATACTCACGTGTATACCGTCTGCCTCGGGTGCTGCAATCCGACTTCCATCCATTGAAACAACAGTTTCTCTTTCTTTGTCTTGCCGGTCTGAACTGTGCATAAATGTATAGAAGGACTAGGATGTAAAGCTAATGGACACAAAATAAGCGTTTAACGATGTATATTTTGTAAGCAGCTGATGTATGTGTGTCAAATGCCTTAAGCTCTTGTTTGTTTCGTAGTAACCTACGGTATGGTATTCAAATCGTTCTTTTTTTCAGTCTGCGTTTGATGTGTTCCTTTAGTTAGATCAAGAGCCGAGAGCTGCGAAAAATAAAACTTAGAAGTTTAAGGTGTTAACTAGTACGTGTTTCACACTGTGTTTTGCATCACCCTCTAATGCCGGTAACTACTCGGCTTTTGAGATAAAAGACTTGTTCGAAAATTTGAACATTCCCAACTGTAATGCAAGTACTTGTCTGCAGCAATCCAGTGAATGTAGTGTAGCTGTAAGACACCTGTTCGCGCGTAGCTTCAAATGATTGTTAGCGCCGCGGTAGGTGTAGGTGGCACGTTCGTTGTCGCATGAATGACTGTTGTTCCCAGCGCGCGTTTCCGATGCTTTGTGTGCTCGACAACAGGGCTGTTCAACAATCGCCGCGGAAACGTTGCTTGACGTTTGTTTGAACATTCCCAACTGTAATGCAAGTACTTGTCTGCAGCAATCCAGTGAATGTAGTGTAGCTGTAAGACACCTGTTTGCGCGTTTTGAATTTGTCCCGGTTTAAGCCTAAGAAATGATGGTAAGTCTATTCATAAGGTTGGCTGCAGCACAACCAGCACCACGTTGTGTGCGTTAACCGAGATGAAAAGTCTGCACAGTGCAAGACTTTAACGCAGAACCGTCCACCCACAAACTTTCAGCTACTGTGAAAAACTCTTGACTTTGATTTTTCAAAATAACGCTTCGGAGTTTGTGATAAGTTGTTTGTAAACTTTTTTGGGGCCAGAACATTACCCTTCTGAAATCACGCAGCAGATTTAATTGTTGGCAGTTACGTTTGTTGCATTTTAAAATGTGACTTATCTTCCGTGACTTACACAAAACCTGCTGCGAGTTTGTTAATTTGTAAAAGTTTTACTAAAGCGCGTGATTAATTGGTGCTGTTTTTTCTTGATAAAAGTACAGTGGTAAAAACCTGGCTAATTGTCCCATCTGTAACATCGTTTGAGAATTGCATGTACTTTGTCTTACCGTGTCAGAAGCTTGACGCTATCAACTGAAATACCTGACTGCGATGAAATTGTCAAGAAGGCCGCAATTTAGCAAGATTTCAGTGACACTGCATCAATAATTTTTAGTGACTGTCGCTCTGAACCTCCAACATCTCTGCAACAAAGTTCGCTTTTCACAGTGCCCACTTGCTTGCAGTTTCCCTGTAGCCTTACCGTTACGCGACGTGAGTGAACCATCTGTGGCAACGTCGGCTTATTAGCGCGTGTGCCTTTTTCTCATTTCGTAGTGATTTTTTCTTGGGCGTCATACCCAGACAGTACACACCGCCTCCAGAAGCAAGCTTTAGCTATCAGCTTTGTCGCATTGACGCGTCCACGTACCGGCATCGGATGTTTCATATTATCCAGTCAAGATTTTCGCGGTGCGCGTCAATGGAGTGAAGC
>JGI24159J19872_10003598_pt1 | contig 19392 bp, 15 predicted proteins | sample Ectturendosymbi4_FD_19872 | JGI IMG/M metagenome (IMG submission 19872) | reverse complement strand
CTGCAGAGTGTGTGTGTTCATACTATGGACTTCGTGTCTGCTCACAAAATAATAAATTGAATTAATGACTGCTGGAAGTTGTGTGGTTGATCTGGGTTGTTGGTTTTGGTTACATAGGCTTTAAACTTGAATCGTCGATTTTTGATTTATAAACTTAATTTTTTTGCCTTGTACATCAACAACTTTTCGTGCACGCAGTCGGAGAATCAAGAAACAACCTTACGACGGGAAAACAATCGCAGCCAGAGACGAATTTACGCAAAGCCATGACGCCATTGCGTTTGCGTCAGTTGTGACCAGTGACGTCTACACCATGGCCGCTGATGCTAATTCTGAGGAGAACGTTTATGAAACAATGGAGGATTACGGAAAAGCAAATAGTATATCGTGCAATAAAGCAAACACAAGTCACTCTGTGTTTGAACCTGATACGCATCCATCTATATCAACTGATTCACAACTTGCAGACAACACAATGTCTTTAACAGACGCCGTCAATGACGAAAAGATTATAAAAACCAATGCACTTTATGAAACAAACAGGTGAACTCTTTTGACCTGTAAACTTGTGCGAATTAAAGCGCCCCTGCGAAACGTTAGTGCGGTGTGCCTGTACACCTACTTGAAATGGTTGATGATTTTTTTACTGTAAATGGACAATACATTTTGTTGCAAATACCAGTTGCGACAAATATTGAGCCGTTTGTTCTAATATCCAATTCTATGCATTTTTTCTTTTTGTCTATCACTTGGAAACTAACTTGCACAAGTTTTCAATTCACAAAATGCTGCTTGCGGGTATTTTGTAAAGCTGATATCAAATAGATTAAACTAACAATTTGAGTCTGTGTGCCTGTACCTAGATTGCTGAAAAACGCGTCTAGCGTACTTCATTCAGTCAGAAAACCCCAGAAAAATGAAAGCCTATGTGCGACACGCATATCATGGTAGTGGATCCCAAGAGCACAGAACTTGAGTAAACGGCAAAAGTCTATGAAAAACGTTGAAAAGGGCGAATTGTGATGTCGGACATGTAAAAATGAAACCCAGGAAAAAATGGAAGGGGATACAAAGCCTGTCAGAACCATAGGAAATTAGTTCACAAAATATCCGGTAGGTCGATATTTTCAAAGGGCAATAGAAGTAATAAGCTTACGAAATTCTAAATGTCGGTAAATATCAGGCTAGAATTTCACAGAGGTCCGCTGTGTGTATTTATACATATTGTGTATAGCTCTACACGTTGTTTTCAGAATTATATTTCGATGAAGCTATATTTTTTATCGCTTGTTTAAAACTAGACGGAGAGACGAAAAAAGTCTTTCATAAATAAACGTTTTAATTAGATGTGTGTGAGTGATTGATTCAAAGGTTGGTTTATGAAGCACTGCTCCGGTGCCCCAAGCGCTTTGTGACCAGAAAGAAATGTTTCCAGTAATACTGAGACGTCTTGACAGTATTTTTAATTTCCTTATTTTGTTCTGCCCTATATTATCAATACTGGAAAATCAAACTTTTTGCTCTCTGGCTCGCGCACCTTGGTCAAACACTCCAGAATTATTGCTAATATGTGGTTCACGTGTGGCAGCGGCTCAGCACACAAAAAAGAAAAAACAACGTAATCGCCACACGTTTTATGCTGCACATGCTGAATTTACATTGGCACGCACTTCGAGCACGCAAAGACTCACTGTTTCGCAGTTTTTTATCATAGATACGTGCAATATTGTATTGATACGTCATGCGTGAGACGTTCATACGTCAGAGAACAATAAATGAACTCTTCTGCGTCTTGTGCATTGAATGAAGTTGCCAAACTGATACTGTGACACCATCGCACTGCAGCGGTTCTACTCCACCTACACTGCGCACATAGACGCTGAGATACCGTTTGCTTTACGTAACGCTGTCTAGTGATATGAAGTTGTACCTCTTCTGAATACAATTAGAAATTCCGAACTTTTCTTCGTCCAATTTCTACTTAAAATACGCTGATTCTATATTTCTCGTTGCCCCAACTGCTACTGTCAGTCATATTTCATAAAAAAGTGCTGTTTGCTTACTGATTTAGCATGCAACACCGTCTGTGGAAAAAGCGTCACATTGGTTCTATCATGAGGCATTTATGATTAATTAATGATAACGAATTTATCTAGCTGCAAATTTTATGAAAACAGCACAGGGCAACCTTCAAACAACACGCACTATTTCTACTCTCAAAATTCATACCGCTTTTTTTTAGCTGTCGCGGGTGTGTGTCGGCCTCAAGTTTCTTTATTTTGTGCCACTGTGTTGAAATCTCTCTGTTGCTCATGAAAGAACAGCTGTAGCACAGTTTTTAAAATATCCAACACAATTACATCGAAGAGAAGTAGGAGGAGTTACACAAGATATTTTGTATTGCCTGAGTAACATTTCTCTTGTCTATTAACAGGCAAATTAGCAAGATGAAGAGCAGTTAGGTTGAAAAATAACATAACCTATCACCTTTGAAGCAACTACTGAACGAAACTATTATTTGAAGCCAATAAATCATTTTGTGCTGTAAACGGTATAAAAACTTGTCAATTCTGCCAAAATTTGCTGAAATATTTAGGAAGCATTTATCGTTCATTTCATAAAATAAGTTGAAATTAAGATAGATTTTTTATTTCGTTGCCAAAAGGTGAAATCTTTCAAAACTTGCTACTAGGGAGTGAGGTAAGCAAGAAAACAACTGAAAAGACAATCATCATACAATTTTTCAGGAGTTGAATAACGTTCGAACTCGCATTTTATCTTGTTTCATTTTGACTGCTTATAGTTTAAGAATAATGCTTTATCCCATATCAATAAATTTTGTGTTGTTATTGCAAAACATATGTAATGTCAATCCAAAAGCTTTAATGTTAAATGACGACTTATTGTTATTTTACTTGAGACTACGGTTGATCGTGAGTTATATCTGAATATAAATCATGTGGCAATCAAATACCATGTTTTCACGAAATATTGTCACGAAATGTTTTNAANCGTCTACTGGCAAGTTTCCGTCTCAAGGACCAAATTTAGAATGGTCACCACTAGCACTACTGCAAATCAACTTTTGGGAGAGCTAGAATACCCTGAGCCCCGTCTATGCCTACTCGAATTTGACTCTTGTTTCAACCAAACAAACGCACGCTTCTTTAAAATTTAATACTATTATTATTTTTCTTTGTTTGGGTGATGCTATCTCATTTTAAATTGTCGAATAAAGCCATGTGAGAAACCGCATAATTGTGGCAATTTTGATACGGCCGAAGAAAGTGACAAAATTATTGAAATATTTTAGTTTCTTTTCGATTCAGAAATAATAAAATTGTTGGACGTCAAATCCATCAAGGTTTTAAGGTCTTCAGGATGGTTCTTGCACACGTTCGTGCAAGTCTGATGGCTGCCATGCGCACGCGACACGCTTTTCAACAAAATTAACACTTTCTTATCAGCTGTCAAGTACCATAAATGATTGATGATATTTGTCTTATTTCCAAGAACACCATTTGCGTTTGCCCTGCATAGAGAAAAAAGCGGCATTCATAGTGGGACACCCCTTTGACAACAACCAAACATTTGAAAATTTTGTCTGAATTTCTTTAAGAGAATGGCAGGGCCAGAAGCTATAAAGCTTATGTCGATATTCGTAGACGCCTGGTCAACATGGAAGCAGAAATGAGAATGCAGCTCGTAGGCACTGGCATGCTCAGACTCGGGTTTCGTAACTTGCAGTATATATGTGTATGAGCGCACAGCTGTTAAACAATGCTTCATAGAAAAGTAATGTCTTGTGGCTTATCCAAATCAAAAGCCTTGCTGTTGAAACTTGGACAAGCAAGTGCATGTGTGGTTGCATTGATTTTCCTGCGTTTTTTTCAATCCACAGTGTGTTCAACTTCTGCAAATGGTAAGTCAGACTATTTGGCATCGATGCACGGAAGCTTGGTCTCAGTAATGGTTAGTCTGATAGCGGTGACTGCTAAAGTTGGCAGTTATGTGTTAATGAAGCTTTTTGTTTAGAATGAGAGGTTGCTTTATTTAGTTATGAATCGTGTTATGTACCAGGTTAATGCAAATAAAATGCCGACAAATAGAATTACGTAAAACTCAGCATTGTTTTTGTAGCTTTTACGTATTTCGGTGTTTATAAATGAATGTGTTTGCTTTCTGAAGCGTGTCTTCCTGGTTTGAACTGAATTGACAGGAAAAACGAATATTCACTTTGTTCTTGGATGTCATGCTAAGTCAAATAAATGATCCATGGCGCCACATCTAAGACTAGAATAATATTGTAATAAAATACAATTTGTAAAAGGGAGTGAAGTCGGCATAAACGTCAAAAGTACAGTACAAGCTTATAAAAGATTTGAGAAGTTCATGTTCTCGTTACTTGCTTTTTAAAGACCCTTAGTTGTAAAACAATAGCAAGGATTTGCTTTCGGATGCTGGTTGCGTTCACTGGAACCTGCCGGCGTCGAATATTTGTACACCTGTCGATTCGGTTGTGTGCTGCACATCAGGTAAAGTATTGGTTCGGCATGTCTTTACTTAACACTGGTTGTGCGTATAATGACACTTTTATATGTCTTTCCCAAACACACAGCGAATTAAATGTTTCCAATGCCAACTGCAGTTTAACTAATCACGCTGCTAGAACTTCCTATGTTATGATGGATAAATTCACTACAACACGGCAGTGAAGTTCCTGTGAGTTTATTTTTTACCTATACGCACGTTACGTGGTTAGAAGTATTTGCAAATTTGCGGCAAAAAATCCGTACGCGTTTGAATCGCAATAATGCGAGGAGGTTGTGGATTGCAACGTGCTCATCTAATCGTGGGTCGCAGAAGAACACCAGAATGCAACTTCCACAGGCCTTTATTAAGCAAGATCCTTTGAACAGCTTGCACTTTGCAGATACTGTTGCCTATCACAGTGATAACATAACGTTTTAGATAAAATAATATCATTTTTTCCTGGGGAATGTGCAACCAAAACGTAATTTATGTCAGACATCCCAGAGCTTCAGTGCAAATTTCAAATAAACCATCCAGCATTTTACCAAATAAAAAGTAGATTCGTGAGTGGTGCTGTGCGCTATCGTACACGTGTGATCAATTTTGCACACGTTAAGATTAATAAACACTTTAATATGTATGTGGAGAGCAAATACGCGTTGCAGTCAGACAGCGTTCCTAAGAAGTTCAAAACTAAGCGGACAACAGGTTCAATCATCAGTAGTTTCAAATGACAATAGTGTTTACCCGCTGATATCACTTTACTGCAGTGGTTTTCAACCGGGGCTCGGCGAGTGGCTGCCAGGGGTTCCGCCGAAACATAGAAATAGAACATAGATGCGACATTTCTACTCATCTGTTTTATTACAAAAAGTAGGATAGACAGTTGAATCATTGCGTACGTTTCCATGAGCAACGCAAACATTTGCGGAAGGTTCCGCTGCAGCAAAATGGTTGAAAAACACTGCTCTACTGTATCAATCACCACACATTATTTTCATGGAAATGTTACCTCTAGCTTTTTTGCAACAGGTCAAATTTATTCAGCATCTTACCGTTTTAAGCAACGTCGTTTGTTCCCACATTTTGTATTTAAATATTTCTTGAAAAAGGGCGTTACATCACGTTTCTGATCATGGAAAAAGAATCATGATTTCTTTGATATAAAAGAGTGGTGTTCAGCCTTTTTTGTACCGCAACCCATTATAGCAACCAACTATAAGCCATGACCCCCATCTAGAACTCGAATATAGCAAATACAATACAGCTGTGTACATGTAATATCTACTCGCGATCCCTCCAAAAATGGTTCACGACCTCTCTGGGGGTTGTGGTCCTCAGGTTGAAAACCACTGATATTAAAGGCCATTTTTCATCAACATTCTGAAACAGTGCCACTCTACAGTTGAGTGCTGGCGACAGGTTCCGGAAAGTAAATACCCAAAAAATGAAAGACCAGTGTACTTTTGGCATTTAGCACGGGATAATCCTGTGAACAGTTATACTCTGTAATGAAGTTCGTGAAATCGAAACATTGTGCAACCCTGCAAAATGAACACTTGGGAGAATTAATTCGCACAAGAACTAATTTGTCCAAGTTTTCGGAGACTACTAAACCAAACCAAAACCAAGTATCGATGAACAATGCGTTTGTTGTGTTTGAGTTTGGTAATTATATGTAAAACGTGAATTCTTTACCGTATTTCTATTGACACTGCAAATTGATTTTGAGGCACTGGTGTTTTTGGTTTTCTGCTAATTAAATATTCTATTGAACAAGTTTGCCCACCTCTGTCTATGACGTTTACAGGGTGTGTGTTTCGCCTACTTAGCAGGTACTTTCAGCCTTAGAGACTTCACTAGTTGTAAGAGACAGCAAACCACATAGGGTTATGCCGATAGAAGCTCGTTATGTCACTGCAAGTATCGACTACGGAATGATGGAACTTTCTGCAAAACATAGGAAAACAAACGTCTCATGGACATCTGCGAACTTACAAGGTTTAGCTAAGAGGAGTGGGGTCCATATCCGTGGCAGGCTGTGGCGCGGTGGAAGTTGCCTTCTCAATACAACTGAAAATAGCGCTTTGTTCGGTATGGTTGAGATTGGATTAGTGAAAATTTTGCAAAGTGACATCCAAAAAATTTTCCGAACAATTGGAACCACTGTGAGGAAAATTTTGGAAATCTACTGTAGGTAAATCCACGATGATTTTTTGGTCGTTTGGTCTTTTTTCGGAAACAAATGAGCACTGTTAGGAAAAAACGTCAATTTTGTTAGGATTCAATTTTGATTTGCAAGAAGTTGGTTGTTGAGAAAAAACTACTTTGTGCAGAAAACATGTCTTGTGTAAAATTTTGGAGATGCCTCATAAATTTTTGGTTTGTCAGTAACAGGCGTGGAATGACTGCAACATTAGTTTCCCACTGATATGCGTTAGAGTAGGAAAAGAAGGAAAAAACGGTTTAGGCTTTTTACAAAACCAACAGCTTGGAATAAAATTCAGAAGCTACCTCAAGACAGAAATGGAGGGAATGTGTGGTCCATCGCGTAAAAGTTGATTTGAACACACAGTAGAATTGGCACAAAATAGTGGTATTACTTACAGTAGTATCATGGCACTTAGGAACGCTGGAGCAGAAGACAGAAGAGGTCGTGAGAAAAATTGTTGGTACTGGTCGCAATGATGTAGGTTCTGGAAGTGTGTGGGCCATTTGTAATGTCAAAGCACAAGTTTTGACGCATCTGGGAAGTGTTGTTTGCACGAAAGTTACATTGTATTGGACGTTGACGAATAAATCATTGGCTACCGCACTCTCACGGTTCACCGACGAAATGCCAATGTGATGTGATTGTTTACAGTAGTTTGCCATTCAGGCACATTGTTGTTCGTGATCAATTAGCAGGCGCATGTGCTGACAAACTCTAGAATTTGAGTTGGCTTTCCAGGACCTTGTCATTTTTCTGCTGCATATGGTGCTTCGGATTTAAAAAAATTGAAACTATTGTGGGTGTGGTGCGAGCTACTTTCTGCAGTTTGATTACACAGCTGTGAAGACTGCTAGTGTTTGGCATCCGGCGTTTAGAAAACCACAACCGGTGCTCTCGCAGCGAGAGGACGTTGCAATAGCTGGTTACGTAGTGTAATGAAAATAAGCGCAGAAAAGTAGTTGCAGATTACAATATTGTGCAGAATTTTAACATGGTGGATTCAGTTGAGTTTTTTTCATGTTCTGTATATGTGACTGTCAATTCGAACTTCAAAGTCTTCAGGTTTTTACTGTCGCACTACCCCCAGTTTGATGCATTACCAGCGCATTTGCAGGTATAACACTAAAAGAAGCTACGTGAACATGCTCTGGCTTATAAACCTGAACTCTGAAGACCCTTGTAGAAATTTGTAGGAGTGTCGCAAAGCGAGCAACACGCAGCCATACAGCCAGTTTCAGTGGGTTAGCTACTTGCGGTGCATGATTTACTTAACAATGCTTGCAACAGTCACGTCAGGTGAAGAACGCTTTTCAAAACTAAAACTGATCAAAACATATTGACGGTCAACAATTTCAGAAGAGATGGTAAACAACTTGGCAATGCTATCTATAGGAAATTGCTTTGATAAAACCATTGACCTTGAAAATATTTTGAGAGACTTTGCAAATAAAAAATCCAGAAAAGTATTCTTCTATAAGAATTGCCCTGTGTATGGATAAGCAGCAGTGGCGCATCTATGCGAAATAGCGCCCATGGCAAAGTTCAAGTGTGGGTCCTTTCCAATAATGCAAGTGTTCCATACAAGCACAATTTTTACGAAAGATTAACCATGAAGAACATCATTGAATAAAACAGAAAATATATGATTAATTTTGCTTTAAACCTTTCAGCAAATAAAATTATAATTATCCATAAGCTTCATAACATATTTCTTTACTCACTTATTTTTGTTGTAAGAATTTGAAAACATTCATATAATAACGTTATCATCATTTGTACATTGTATTAGCTGACCAAACTGTAAATCGTATGCAAAAATCGCACAACATATTGCAACTGCAAACATAATTTCTATTGTAAATGAAACACATTTTGGATAGCACACCAAGTTATTTAATACAAGCCATGCATTATTTGTGTTCGAAGGACACAATCCCATCGAACATCAATACATCTGGGCATTGTGTTTAGCCTATTATATATCGCAGTGGTCCCCAACTTTTTTGTAATCGCGTACCGGTCAACGGTTGACAGTTCTACCGCAGCCAGGGAGTACTCTCTGATTGCGGTTATTTTTTAACAGCTGAAAAAAAGTTACCAATTTGATCCATCAGATAAAGCTGTTGCACTTTTGTGTGGCCGCTAAGACTCGCAAGCATCGCGGCCCGGTATCAACTGATCCGCGGCCCGCCCAGGCGTTGGGGACCACTGAATCGGACACTAGTGGCCATCGAAGAAGTTTCGTACAGTCGGAGTTGGCCGCAGCAGTTGAAAATCTGTGGGAGCTTAACAACAAGTATTTGCGTAACAGTCAGATTCTCACAACACAGACTTAAACTCGTCTCAACCAGATTCTCACTGATATCCTCTTGCCTGAAACGCAGCAGCACGGGCTGACTTAGCGTATCTTAGAGCGTGAGTAGGATCGTCGTGCTGTGTCACAAAACCGCAAGGTTGTCATAATGCTTGGCAGTGCTGGCGTAACACGCCCCAAGGTAATGCATTAGATCAGTGGTTCTCAAACTGTGGTACGCGTACCACTAGTGGTACGCGAGCAGCTTTCCTGTCATTTTCGAAAAACTGTGTTAATTCGTTTCTGTGTAATAATTCGATCGTGTGTTCCGTTTATGTTGCTAATTCATTTATGTTCTATATTAATCTTAAGTACATTTGAGCAAATTACGTTCTTCTGAAACCAGGCGTGTACACTCTAACATTAAAAAAACATCCGGTGGTACGCGATCTCAAAAAGTTTGAGAACCACTGCATTAGATAGATAAGGGCGATGTGTTGATGCAGCTTTGCAGTTACTAGTTGCATGGGGCGCAAAATAGAGGCTGAAGAAACTGTAAGTCAAATTATAATTTTCCACAAGCTAGTTTTGTGCCCCCGTCATAAGTGGTGCCCATGGTACGAGTCATGCCTGTCATACTTAGATACTCCACTGGCAAGCAGTATGTCTGCAATTGCCTTACTTTGTATTTAAAAAAGTACAACTTTTCTGTTGCTATTCAAACTTTTAGTGTATCAAGCATTTAGTGTTTTGTTGGTTAAAGACGAGCATACTACATGAAATAAGAACATACACAGATTTTTTACATTTGTAAAGTAAGAACCCTGCTGTGAGTTTTGTAATTGGGCCTTGTAATTCCTAGTTTGGGCCCTGACTCAAGTATACCCGAGATTCACAGGAACAAAAAAGTGATTAGATTTAAACTGTATAATTTAAAATGTTGTTTTTCATTGTCTGATTTTAATTTTTGATCTTTTCAAATTTACTATTATTATTATTTTTTGGTTAATTTTGGTGATGGCAATTGGCGGCAGGCCGAAGCATGGATTGTGCTTCTTGCTTGGGTGGTTGAGGTGAACGCTCTTGCCCAATGAGGGCTACGGCAATTCATTTAGTGGCTGTGGATCGAGCACCCAACCTTCCAAATATTTTTTTATTCACACTAACGTTATGACGAATTTGTGAGATCTATTTATCGGTTAAAGAGTCTATAAACAAAATGGCGTTGCTGCTTAGCTGGTTTAAACAAAGAATCCATAATGTCATTTATCAAATTGTGTGCCATAATTGTGATGACTCAATGAATTTTCGTACTCACCTGCGGATAGTAACAACTTCTGGTTTTATAATTTATGTTTATGCAAACTAGTTTATAATTATCTTTGTTTTTTATCTCGAGAATGATGGTGGAAAAACGCTTATTTTGAATAAGATACAATCTTATTCAAATAGACTCTTGAATGTGAATTGTATCTGAATAATATTGTAGGACTGAAGATGCCTAGTATTACGTGAAATCGATTTTCTATTAAAAAAATTTGCTGATGGATTCAAACCCTCCAACTTTGTGGAGACTAGTTACTTGAGTATAGATATGTGCAAGTTTGAATCTTTGCAAAAAGATGACAGCAGAGACCAGTCGGCTGATTCCTCTAACGTTTAATGCAATCCTAGAGCTTTGAGCTGTGCAATTAGCAACTTGTTTATTTGTTTTCATCCAATTTTGAATTTGTTGCATTTCCAAGTAAACTTTTGATTCCAGTTGCCTCGCATTTTTATGTTAAAGCGGTAGAGTGGTGTCGTCAGAAAAGTGGTAAGACTTGCATTTAGAAACTACTGGTAAATCATTAAGAAACAGTATCGGGTCAACTCTGAGAGGAACCTATGAGACAGTCCTGTGTAAACGTTTTTAGCGTCAATGCATATACACTTTTAAAGTTATTAAAAAAAGTAAACGCTGCGCACCTGTTGCACGTTTTCCTAGGATTCTACCACTTGTTTTTATTGTATATTTTGTCATTAGACCCGATACAAACTGATGCTAATTGTTTGTGTAACACAGGTTTTTCGGCTTGAGTTTTAGCTATCGGAGGTTACGGTCTCGAATCACTTGCCAAGGTTGGATGCGGGCCTTTGATTGGAATAACTACATCTAACTGGCCTGTTCTTTGCCTCTTTAAATAATTGGTGTCGACTGCTACGCTGACGCAAAGCAATGCACGCACACGTGCATAAGTTCACAACTTGATGCTCACGCTTAAACTCACGCAGACGCAGAGACACAGGCACAGAGCTGTTAATAGTTTCTCCAGCTAAGTCTTGGTTTTCGCGTAATGCCCCTGAATGCAGCAATGTGGTAACGGTTGAACCATGGCCATGCTGCTTTTCCATATGTCTTCAAGGCTGTGTGATGTGTCTCTCCAGTTTTCATATAAATCTTTTGTTTTTTATTTCTGTGCAGTTTTCAAAAGCCCATGTGGCGCTGTACCCCAAGGACGAAATTCTGCTGTAAATGTTACCTTCTCCAATGAAAACACAATCATTTTTTCGTGCGTACCTTCTTACAAACATGCGAGCGGTGACTATGAGGTGTTTTGTAATGGCAACAGCAAGAAGTGGATAGGAACAGCATTGGTTTGTGAAGGTACTGATTATGAGAGGTAATGCACCTCACATCAAAAGTGTTAATTGTATTAGTTTCTTTTCGTTAGATGACATGTACAATTTTTCGTCTCTGTGAGCTAGTGGAAGCAAATTTGAACGCCGCAAACAAGCAAATTGCTGCTTAATTTGCCTTTAATATTAAACCCCAAGTTTTGATTTACCTTTTAGCGAAAAAATGTTTACATTTAGTATTAGGCAAAGCCCTGATCGAATTACCAATTTCTACGTTTGAAGTTAAAAATGTGCTTTTATGCAATACCCGAAGCATAGATGGCGCTAGTCTTCAAGTGCAAGATCTTATCATGAATAGAATCACGGGAGAACTTCAAACTAATATGCAACTTGACAATATGCAGGGTTAGAAACTTCTGCGCTGTATGTTTAAGATCTCAAACGATCTCAACATTGACTGCAGAATTTTCCCAGTTAGTTGACTGTCGGAAAGCTTGTTTGTTTAAAACTGCGTAAAAGTGTAACGAAAAATTTGTCAAGGCTAACACCTGAAGAGCGGCTTAAATTATCTGATTTTTCACAAATTATTACTCAACTGGATACGTTTGAGTAGGCAACACTCATCTCAACAAAAGATTTAGTTATTGTAATCTGAAATGGAAACTTTTTATTCTAAAATAAAATTCAGTCAAATAGAGAGTTCTGTTGGCATAGCAGAAGACGACAACCTCAAATTAGTTACTGAACAAAAGCAAATATATAATTTCGGTTACAAGCGAAAATCAAACGCACCAAAAAATAGCAGAAAGACCTTTTGTATTTTTGACATATATTTAATGCAAAAAGTTACGGATTTTAATTTCACTGACATAAAACAAAGCTAGAAACGGAAATTGACCTACAAATACCTCAGATCGCAAAAAAGATGAAAATATCAACATGCAGTGTAAAAAAAATGAAAAAAAATTAATCTTGCAAATATTGCTATTTTTTTCAATTAACAACTCTGAAAGATAGTTCTTCCGCAGGTATAAAATCATTGCGTATCTATTAGCAGCAACCGTCAAACCCTAAAAAAATTCTAAAAATCAGTTTTTGACACCACTGTATATAAATGTTACCTTGACCACAGCAATCTCACTACAGCGCCAAAGACTTAAATTGATATTAAGCTTTATTTTCAGTTTAAATTTTTATACGTATGGTCAAGAAACATCAACTTCAGGCATGGGTATTTACTTGGGCTCTTCTTCAGTTAATATTATTTCTCAACTTTGACATCACACAATACGATAAGCTTGTAATAACTGGTGTGTTGCTTATAGCAAAACATACGTGAATGTGCCACTTGTTGATGACAAATTTAAATCTTTAACATAAAGCAATCTACCGAGTCATTCCTAGTGATGGAGCTTCTGCTTTTGTTCAGCATCCCAAATATGCCAGACATGAAAATGAAGTCTGGTTCAAATTAATGTCAATCTGTGTGGTTTAAGTTCTAATGCGGCTTTTTTCACGTCGTAGAAATCAAACAAAGGGGAGAATCATGGGAAGATTTCTAAAACGTTTTGAGTGGTCATTGAACTGGCTGGCTTCGCTTACATTTGCCATATTTGCAATAATTCTGGAATCATTAAAATGCGCATTTGACACACAGATGCCGTGAACTGTGAAGGACCAAACGCGCCTTGTCTTAATGGAGGAAAATGTATTGAAAGCGATCCTAGTTTTTCATGTGAATGTTTGCCGCTCCACAGAGGCGGATTGTGCGAAGAAGGTATGTTCGACAACTATTTCTTACAAAAAATACTACAGTAGATACGAGAGTAATCAAATACAAGAGGCCTCTTTTTGCAACATCTTCATTCAAAAGCTCACTTCAAACTTTTAGAAAACTGTAACCGCCTACAGTATTTAACGTGAAAGCTCAGTGTCAGCACATGCTGCTACAGCTGATGGTGGCTGGGGTGAATGGAATTCCTGGAACAATTGTTCAGCAACATGCAATAATGGAATACAAATAAGGAGACGAGCTTGTGACAATCCTGCACCAACTGTGAAGGGGAAGATGTGCAAAGGAAAGTCTATACAGGTAAGGATGCGTGAGTACCTAGGCATTAAAATTGTTCTGGATTTCCAGTTAGACCGAAACGAGTTACCCCAGAACATTACCTACAGTTATTCATGAACGGACACGTAGCAAAAGGATACGAAAATGAGAGCGTTAGTTGTATTTACTCTTTCGATTTGAGCGAGATTTTTCATGCGTTACTGTTGATGGTATGAAGAAACAAAACTCTTGGAACCTGGGGTGCTTCGGTTCAAGAGTCGGAGATTACTCACTCGCTATCACTAAACGTGATTGCAGCACGTTGTGTTCGAGGAAATAAGGGAATGAGTTTTTTGCCCTCTTTAGGAAGCTGAATGGCTGACTTAGCTGACATGAACGATATTTCAATGAAAAGAAGGTAAAACAAAATCTGTTTGGTTGATGCGGTTTAGCTGTGTGCTGTGAACTGAGCCTTGTTCGTGGAAAAATTCTCGCGCTTTGCCTTTCATTTTTGAATTGTTGTCTAATAAACCACGGCGAATTTTTTTTCTTATGATTTATTTGCATAAACTATTTTGTTTATACTCTTGCGAAAGCTTTGATTCAAAGCGGACCTTGCATGCCTCTGTTTGAGCCTCTTTAGTCCTCAAAACTAGATGCGGATTCAGTCAGTAAACTTAGGATGGAGATTTCAGTAATATTTGGTAGTCAAGTCACATAACAGCTTTGTTACTGCAAGAGAGATGAAGTATACCTCACAACTCTGTTGTGACAAAACAATGGACAACAAAATGGCCTTTACTCGCGAATGTTTTTTCGAATTGTACAAAAACATGGTGAATAAAGTTACTTTCGTAGGTTTTAGGGCGGGCGATCGTCCCAATCGCTCCCCCTGGATTCGCCCTGCTCATGACTAAGTGGCTTAACATGCTTTGAATATTGAAGGTCAAGGACTGCAATCAAGCGAACTGTCCAGAAGGCCTGTACGAATGGTGTAATCCTATCCAGGATAGATGCGGGCACATGCTCCGAAAGAGAAGCGCCTTTTGTTCAATAGTAGAGGGGTCGTATGGGTGCACGTGTCTAGATGGCGTTCGAAAATACAATGATCGCAATGGTAGATTTGTCCGTTGTCAAGGTGAGCAAAAAAACAAAGATAGGAATATGTTGGACTGAGACGCCACGATTAAGTATAGTATTCGAAAGAAATATTCAGTACAAAACCAATACAAAATATAAAACGGAATTAAAAAAATTAAATGAATCGTTATTGAAGGTACTCATACAAAGAGGCCCACATGCGGAACTCACCCCAATCACATCAGACCAACAACATTCAACATAAAGTGACTTCACAGCATTCACACTGCACATAGAAGGGAATTTGGTCTGGATGGCGAAGCAGGCTACCGAAGAATACTGATCAGCGGGGTTCTTTGCCAGACTCCAGGAGAAAGCAGACGACTTTGGCCACTGGATTGACGCTCTACAAGAAAACAATTACTAGTTACCGGGTAATAAAGAAATGTTTCACGCAAGAATAATAACAAAACTATCAGTTTTCTCCAACAGTCAATCAGAAATTGGCACACTGCCCTTGCATTAGTCGGAAAACACATTTCTGAGATAAAAACCAACGTGAACTGTTCCGGGCTCATGTTTTCTATTTTTTTACTCTTCTATGCATCCATGAACACGTTGAGCTACGGTATATTCTTCTGCACGGAAAAAGTGGCATGCACCGAAAACAAAGCACGCCATTAGCAGTCGTCTGTTTGCGGATGTTCACCGGTTTTGATTTTGAGCAATGACATCTGCATTGAGTTCCAGCTGGTCAAATGTGCGAGACAAATATTCCAAGTGGAAAACAACAAGAAAATGGATGATTGAATCTTAACATCGAACATCAAAGACAATTTTTAAAAAAGATGCAAACAGTGGACATAAGTGCAAAATCAGAGGTAGGTCATCATCAAACCAATAACAACCTGCGTAATGAGACGTGATGAGGCTAAGACAAATCGTGAAATCATGCTGTTCACTTACAACAATCTAACGGCTGTCAACGCATATGTAGCCCATGTAACCAACTATATCTTGAGAAAAATGCAGGACCCAAAAGGAAATGGTAGGCTTATGCACACGACAAGAATCTTGACACTTGCGAATCACTCCACTTGTGAGCTGAAACGTGTCAGTCGTGCCTATAGCAAGGAAGACAGCGGGGAACGTAGAGAGGTTGTAATATTACTAAGATTCTAATGCACAGAAATTAAGGAGTGCACCATCAAAAAACAATCAAAAATGTCCTGCCGGAAACAATGCGGAAGCCCCAAGAAACGACAGCATATTTATCTACTGTAGAGAGGAAAACAAGGACAGCCACTTGCATGCACTGCCAAATTGACCAGGGAACTGCTACGCAGGCAATGCAGATGTCAACTATTTGAGATCATATAGATGGAAAAAATTTATAAATGGATGAGACAAACAGAGTTAGAACCAAAAACATAAGCGTAGTTTTGCGACTTAAGTAAGGTTCTCTGTGTATTTTTTCTCTTAGTTTTTTATACTGTAAGCCCCTACCCGCGATGACTTGCGGTTGAAATAGGTCAAATGTAGAGGACATTTTGTTGCCCTGGTTGGCCTGACGTATGTCAAGGATTGTTTGCTCATTTTGTATTCGTCGCTTCTTCCTCTGTTATGGTGATGGGAATTCAGCATTGCTGGAGAAACGTTTTCTCTCCTCTTTGTTGTGTATTGCTACTTTCCGAAAGGGGAAAACCAAAACAGTTTGTAGCGAAGTTCTCAAAAGCATTAGATAGTTGATTGATAAAGATCACGTGCATTTTGTACAGATATTGATGAATGCGCGGAAAATCTTCATGCATGTGACCTGGCCAGCTCGGAGTGCTTCAATACGTACGGATCATATGAGTGCCATTGCAAGCCAGGGTTTCGTCCTTTCAAAGATTATTGCAGAGGTACGGATGACTGCGAAGCTTACTGCCACTGACAATAACGTTGACGCCATCTTTAACAAGACATGAAATACGGCAGCAGCATGCATAAAAGCCGAAAGTAGCATTATCAGCATCAAGATGTCGGATTTGTACACGTTGTCCATTGGAATTTTTTTGCTTTAGGCACAAATTAATTTTTACAAACAAAAGCGGAAGCATCCGCTTGGAGGAAACAATCATGCATTCAAGCCTACTATTTTAATAATATCAATAATATCGAACAAACAAACATTTGAAACCTGTTTCCATAATGAAATAGACACATTTTCGTGAACACCAGGATGGTGAAAGAAATGTCGGGAAAAGGAGACGGCATTATGATAAGTGATGAGTTGGTGCTTTTGCTTTCGTTAACATCGTTAACAAGCGATAATCGACATTCCTCAAATGTGAAAGATACTGAACTGCAATACAAAATTCTGCAACAAAACAAAGGTAATGCTTGTTAAAATTTCGAATGTAGTATTCAGGGTTTTTTAAGGCGTTTTAGGGACCCGTTTTAGGGACCGAGAAAATCGGGTCCCTAGAATCAGAGAAATCGGGCTCCTACAGATCCATACCGGGTACCTAACATTTTCCTTATAAAAAACCCTAGTAATATTACAAATGTTCTAAAACATTCAAACTCTATGCTTCTTGAAAAACAGATGTCTTGGAAGGCCAGCAAAAAGGGCGCTACAGCAATTGTACAGCACTGAACAGGATAATTCAGGCGTTTGACTATTAACTGTTCTAGGTCAACAAAAGATTGTTGGAGTTTTTTATTTGATGTAAGGATCTACGGACTACAATTACAAGGAAATACTTGTACTATTTCGTTACACCAATTTTTTGATGTGTTTTGGAGTAAAAACACACTGCATTCTGAAACCCGCGTGTAAAAGTTTATGAAAAACAGTAAATTTATAAGGAACTTCTTCCCACTTAAAGAAAAAATGTATGAGGTAACGAATTGGAACATGATAATTTTACAGCAATATGCAAATAAAAGGTCTGTAAAATGCAAATAAAAGTATACACACAGAAACCTAAATATGGAAAACACAAGCGCTTCAACTTATTCAAAACAACTGGTATAAAATTTGCTGTTGTAACAGCTTTGCCGATACGTACTAAAATTTTATTTCACTGTTGTTTAGACATTGACGAATGCTTTATCGGATCCCATAACTGTAGCGAAAATGCGGAGTGCTATAATATCGATGGTTCATTCATCTGTCGATGTAAACCTGGATATAAAAGTTTAGTGGTGGAAAAAACAGGCTTCGTTGACCAGTGCATGGGTAAGTAGAAGTTACTATTTTTGTACTTGGTTTAATGTCAAAAGAATGCAACAGTAAAATGTACCGAGGCTGGTCAGTTTTTTGTTTGAAAGCAACATCTAACAAAATGAATTTTTGTTTAGAAGCATGATGAGGGTAACAAAATCCCAAGCCCTCTTTTTGACAAGCAGTTCTCACCAAACAAACTATTTTTACGGAGATCATCAACGATTTTTCTGAAAGAGGTTTTATATACAAAGAAATGCTTTGAGCCAGCCACTACATGACACTAAAGGCCAGGGGCTTAACCAGCTCTTCATTTCGGGAGGGGGCATTTTTCATGAAATTTCATTCGATGACGTCATCGTGCTTATTCAACCGTGGTACAACTTTTTCGCAAACGGTCACATAATAATAATGTATTTTTTCCCGCAGACACGAAGTCCATAGCACAAACACACACATTCTGCACAACGCTGGTTAATAAAAACAGACAAAACAGAACGTTTTACAACAGCGTTGGAGGGTGAATCACCGGTGTNAAGAGAAATTCTGACTTCACGCCATATACACATGCACAGAGCAACATTCTACATATCAAATACGCTGANAAAACTGATGATTAGGGTTTAGGGGCTGGTGCTTAGGTAAGCGTGTCGGGTTAGGGTTATGTTACAGTTAGAAAAAGAAAAATAATTGAAATCTAAGATTAAGTCCAATATTTTCACTGGTTTTACTTATTCCCGTACTGTAGCTTGTTGTGAGTATCTGACATCTAACCAAAAAGTTTTGATTTACACAACACACATCAAAAAAGTAATCGCCAAACTTTATTCCTTTACTCTGGGAAGCAAAATATCTGGCAAAAATTTCGCTTGACACCGGGCTACAGAAACTTACTTAACAGAACGTTTTGTAACGGCGTTGGAGGCCGAGCCTCAGGTTAACAGACCCATTCTTAACACAAGTTGTTTACTTGGTACAACACTACTGCAGAGTGGGGCGTTAATTCCTGAACTGGTTAAACCCAAGTAAAGTACGAATGCATTGTGACATGCACACCCTCAAACGAACAAACACTGCAATGTCCGAGCACTCAGCCACAACGTAAAATGCGGTTGTGGTGTTCAAAGAATATGGACGAATATAAACAACCCAACTGCGTCAAAGCAGGCAACCATTACATTATTTGACTTTCTGCATCTTTCGAGAAACAAGTGCATATTTTTTCTTAATAATGCCTCAAATGTAGGACTGTTACATTGAACCTGATGAGTCATGACTACTAACACTCGCTCTCCAGGGGAGGTTGTATAGAGCTCTGCATCCAAAATTATAGGCCACACGCAATCTTTGCATGCATGACTTTCTGAAATTCCACCATAATTGTGATGCATACATGG
>JGI24159J19872_10003596_pt1 | contig 19396 bp, 10 predicted proteins | sample Ectturendosymbi4_FD_19872 | JGI IMG/M metagenome (IMG submission 19872) | reverse complement strand
ATTACATTAAAACATAGCTGCGATCTCACAGATGTGCTAGCAACATGCAGATTCGCACTGCTAGTCAAAAGTCTGCAGTGAAACAGGAAGATCCAGTGTAGAAGTTCTTGCAGGCAAATCCTCACTTTATTCCAACTGTTTGGTGTAGCCTTCCTCTTTATTTGGTGTGGGAATGGCATTCCCACACCTCTTTTTTTAGCACTACACTCTTGCGCATGACCACTTCAACCAATTGTGTTCAAATGAAGGCAAAATAGTNNCANCACAGGTATTGCCTCATGAAGCAGAATAGGCTAGACACTACCTGAATGCGTTGTGCCACTTAGGGCCCTGTCATGCTCATAAACAGAAAGTTTGACATAATATTCAAAAAACGACTCCGGCTGGGGGGGACATGGCATATTATGTCCCTCCGTCTAAAAAGTGGGGGTGACACGTCCCCCGTGTCCCCCAACAAATTGCGCCCATGCAAATACTACATTTGAACCACGATAAGGTGTCAATATATTGTGCCCTGCTGACCCCTCAGTGAAAGCAAAGTCTCAGGTCTACCTCTACGCGAGTTGGGGAAACTTGGTCCTTAAAATGCAGCATAGAACGACTAGANAGGCAAAACAGAAAATATCCACCAATCTTGATCATCACTGAAGCAAAAAATGCTTATTTCTTTGTGTGCAAACTGGGTTTGTCCATCAGGAACTCAGAGATTTCGTAAAACTGACTCTGACTCGGGTTTTGAGTCATTGACTGTGACTTGAGTCGAGTCATTTTGTGAAAAACGTGACTTGAGTCGAGTCACCATTTTTTTCAACGTGACTCGAGTCGAGTCCAAATCACCGAAAATCGTGAATCGAGTCACTGACTCGAGTCACACTATCACGGGAATCTGAATGTGGGAACCATGGTTTAATACCTGTCTTTATCCCTGACAAAAACGTTAGTGACTTTGGTTACTTCCTCCCCATGTTTAGAACTATTGAACTCGTGCTGTAACCCCTCAATATCATAGTAATGTTGCATTGACGTTAATTTCATACTAAAGCTGATGAAATTAAAATCAGTAAAACTATGAAGAAACTATAATTGCTTTACGTGTTAACTGAGCTGAAAGTCGATCACAAACGCGCGGGTCTGATTCTCTTGATTGGAGGTTCGGGTCTGCCTTGAGTAGTCTTCGTCATAAAATACCAGTGTTCTCAGGAAAATTACTCTAAAAACGGATGACACACCAGAGTTCCGTTACAATTCCGGCTCCTGCTCTAGCCTAAAATCGAAGCTACCGGCTCGGTGATCATCTCTGATAGAGACACAGGCAATGCTCACCTAGTAACAAAGCACGTTTCAATCAATACCATTCTGTTTGACAGCAACAAGGATCACTACATAAATTTTTATTGTCCCTTTTTGTCTGGCTCCTGAACAGACCTTTATTGACTCCCGATGTTGATCCGTATAGAACTTAAAACATTGACTCTGGCTCCGTAATCATCTCTGGTAGTGTCTAGAGGTGGCACCGGTTCCGGAGTCGACTCCGGCAGGATTCCGCGTTTTTCTTTCGGACCGGAGTCAAAAATTTGTGTAAATGCGTGTCCGAAGTCACTTTTCAATTTCAGCAGTAGCAGTAGTCTGTGTGGTCATTTCTTAAATAAAAACATGTGTAAATTACGGTTGGATCGATGATTGTAGCCGGAGTCTTAACAGGAGTCGGATTCTCAAATTTGAAAAACTTCCGGACCCGGATTAAAAAATTTTGGAATAAGAGAAGAGGAGAGTCGGAAAAAGTGACTCCGGCCGCCTCTGATAGTTTCTGCATTTTGAACAATACATACAACCAGTGATTGACGCAAATGCCAAGCTGATGTAACTCGGCTCGTGACCGATGGGAGTTGATGTGAGTTCTGCATGAGCGAAATCACGAGACTTTTGACGTAAGAGGCAATAGCCTGGGTTATTGTTATGGCACTGTGTTCGTGATCGTGCAGCAGCGTCACAGCAGCAGTGGTGTCATTCCTAGTGTTTTTTTCATTTCATCTAGTGTGCTAGTGTTTTGTTATGGCTATCTAGTGTTTTTTTTATGAGTGAGCTGAATGTAATTAATTGCACCATTTTGTTTAATTGTAACTGTAAATGATACCTTTTCATTTAGTGCAATTCATTGAATTGTAGTTTTGCTAAAAATTGTACCTAATTAAATGTTAAATTACACAAGACAATATAATCTGTTTTGAGTTAAACTGCTGCGAAGTCACTTGGTCATCTGTTAAAAAGTTTCAGTGACCTGTACAAACAAACACAAGCGTTGCTGCTAATGCTATCAGTATCTCCCGTTTTCTTCGTCTCTTGTTTACAATGTCTATGGTTGGCATTGCAACGCATTTTCTGGGCATTTTCACTGTGTAAGTTTGCTTTTGTGATCTAGTGTTTTTTTTATCATGAAATCTAGTACTTCTCCGTAACAACAGAGTGGCAACACTGCCCAGCAGTTACCAGTCTCGGTATGAAGCGTAAAGCAATGTCAGTGTAGTACAGTAATCTCCCAGTCTAGTTCGCAACTTGAATCTGAGCAGTATGTGTGAACTTAGTTGGTAGGTGCGAACTTAGCAATTATTTTGTCCTCTAAAAAGTATTATTATATAATGTAGAAGGCCTGTATATGTATCAGCAAAAATGAAGACGCTGAATTGCTGATCAGGGTTACCAATTTGCTTAAAATTCTGGCTTGTTTTGAACGCCTGTGACTTTTTTGGAAATCAAGAATCCAGTGTTGCGATCAGAAATTCCGAGCAGCATGTGCGCAGAGCTTTGCACCATGGAAGCAAGCAACAATAGAGATCACCTGACGAGATCACTCTATTATTGCTTGTTCGTGCCACATACATAATGGTGTTATTCTTCACGCACTTCCCGTTTGTGGTGAATCACACAATCAACGCAACACCACCGGAGAGGTTGCAACAACATTCCCTCCTTTTTACAACGAACCACACCGATCGCACGTTCTTTGTGTGAAGGCTGAACTTGGCACGACCTTCACATCCTGGTCACAGCACCATTTTGTTGCGATCGGAAATTCCGAGCGGCATGTGCGCAGAGCTTTGCACCGTGGCAGCAAGCAACAATAGAGATCACCCGACGAGATCATTCTATTATTGCTTGTTCGCGCCACATACATAATGGTGTTATTCTTCACGCACATCCTGTTCATGGTGAATCACACAATCAACGCAACACCACCAAAGAGGTTGCAACACCAGACAAAATATGGCCTTTTCTGGCATTTTTCAGTCGAAAATGTTTGGCTGTGGCAAAACATTGTCTGAGCTGCATATTCATTACAAATCTCTTTTGACGAGAGTCTATGACCATGCAGGGTCCAAAGAACATTGCAAAGATTTTACCGTTGTCCTAAAAATCATCGATGTTATTTAGAAGAAACAAATGTTATGTAAGTCAGTGTAATTACTGGGAAAGAAAATGCTTCTAAAGGCTGGAATCTTATTAAAACTATACTGATATTTCTGATGAGTTTTAATATCTATTTTTTGTTTGATTGTGCATGTTTTATGTGAATATGCCTTATTACTGGTATTCGACTTTTTTTGGGACAAGGTCTGGCTTTTTGGTGGGAAAACAGGTTGGCAACCATGTTGCTGATCATTAGGGTTGAAGTTTTGAGACTGATTGTTGCACTGACTGAAGCTAACTAATCTTTTTAGCAAGGCACATAGTGTTTACTTAAATTATACTATTCACATATAATGTCAGGTGAAGCCAAGTGTTTGAATGAGTCACAGAGATTGGAAGTAATATCTAAGTTGAGCCAGACAAAAAATCCAAGCAAACGAAGCATCGCACGGCAGTACAAAGTTAGTGAGGTTACTAATAGAAAAGTCTGGGCGAAGTGAGAAGTTATTCATCAACGTTCTGATCTGATGTCTAAGGAGATGAAAAAGAAAAAAACTTATAGCGTTTGTTGGGAGGTTTAAAGAGATAGAAGATAAGTTATGCCTTTAAGGCAGGTGATTTTGAAAGCAAAATGCAAAAGAGAGCATAACATGCATCAGCTGACCATTCCTGACTTGTTTAAATCGTGAACTTTAGCGCCATATTGTTGCTTTTTTCATGACAAGTTGCGTTGCCATGTTTGACTGACTGCAAATACCAATAAATTAGTGAAAAAGTTGAATCCAGATTTTTTGAATATTTTTTACAAACTTAACCGGGAGATTTCTGTACTGTTTGAAACATGTTGACAGTGTGTTCTCAGTTGACTATTAATTGACTTGGTCCTCCTTTGTTTGCAGCCAATGGAAAGATGCACAGACACAGTGTGACAAATAGACACAACAGAACGAAAACAACATAGACAAAATAATGGAGAGACACAAAAACTAATCAGACAAAAATATGTACACAAACAATCCAAATTGGAGTCACAAAGAAATGTAGCATATAACAAAAATAAAATATAACCTTTGTTTGCAGTATCGTGATTTTCACAGTAGGTAGGCATTTTGATTTTCCTTAGCCTACGAAACACCTACAGTACTAACTAGTTCCTTTTTTCTTTCTTAAGTTACCTCGTTTCTGATAGTGTTTTTTCATTTGTAATTTTATCATTTTCATCCATAAACGTTTCATACTTTCAATATTGCTTCACACTTTTTAAGAACACAGGATAGTGTAGGTAGGTAGATGGTTACCAGGATACTTCCGCTTGAAACTCCTGAGCCTTAAAAAAGGCAGTGGCTATAGATACGCCTGTGAATCTTGAAATTTGAAAACTTATTCATACACCACCTGATACGTAACAGTAACGCATGACAAGAGTGCAGTAAGCTTGGTAGAAATGAAGTAAATGTAGAAGATAAACCCTAAACATAACCCTAACCGTAGGCCTAACCTAACAATAATCCTAACCCTAATCTAGCCCTAAGCTAAGCCTAAGGTAAGGCTAACCCTAACCTGTAAAGGTAACATGTAAATCTGATAAAAAGTGAAGAAAAAAAAGTAGTCGGCAAGGTGAGAGTCAACCGACAACCATTGACATAGCAGCTGTAACGCATAACCCCCAGGCTACAAGATCCATGCCATATGAATGACAAACTGACCGTTTTATTTGAATTGCTTCAGGCCAGGCATATCCGTAGTCACTTCCTTAAAAAAACTTAAATTACATATCTGGCTGAAAAGTTTCTTTTGGGTAAACTAAATATTTTTCCTTGTATGTATCATAGTATGTACATTATATAAACTATGAAGAGAAAAAGCAGATTATTTGAGAAAGATTGCGGGTTTTCTATGAATAAGTGATTGCTTCAAGGCACTTCTTTTCCAGTATGTTCACACTAGGGACTGGGTGCAAAGTTAATTCATGTTTGTACTTCAGTTTTTCATAGAAAATTTCAGCATGTTTCAGGAAGTTCTTCAGCCAGGAAAGGTTGTTTATAGGCAGTGTCCAACGACCATACCTGGTTTTAGCTTTTTGAAAGACTAAAAAATGTATCAAGAAAAATTTGTAATCTGAAACCTTAAACCCTGATCCAAAACTTTAACCCTAAATCTAAACCAGTGGTTCCCAAACTTGCTGGAGGCGTTTCCCAAATCATAATAGCGATTATGTCTTACTATCCCCGATATTTCGCAGTGATCGCTCATAATGCAGAGCAATATTGTGGTTTTGGTTCTGCGTTACCCCTCGAAGAATTGCAAATTATCCCCAGGGGATAATTTACCCCAAGTTTGGGGAGCACTGATCTAAACCTATATGTCAGGTTTACAAAGCTTTTTAACAAAGTGAAAAGATTGTGAAAAAACAATTTATTCTTATAACATAGAAAGTGGCATCTCCTCTTACTAACAAAGCCAAAGCAACCCTGGTGAGAGCTGAACTGACGAGCCTACGTACAGTAGGAATAGACACTTTCCACTCAAGTAGGTTCACTGCATTGCTAATGCCACGAACTTAGCTTTATATGGGGCCAAAGCCGAATACTGTATTTAGACCTTTGAAAGCAAAACCAGATAGTTATTCAGACACTTCATACTTTATAAATTGTGTATGTTATATCAAATGCGAATTTGAACTGCTTTTAAGTGCTTTAAAAAAGTATTGTTACTTAAATAACTTTTAAAAATGATTGCATAGAAGTATTGTTTTTGTTCAAAGCAATGTTTATTTTGACTCATGAAGCAAAAGCACTGCTGGAGCTATTTTGCATTTATCTGAACACAATTGGTTAAATTGATCACGGGAAAAGTTCAGAATGAATGACCTGCTTAGTTGATGTAACATCAGTAATTTATCAATTCGATAGACAAGTGTTGTCATGGTTTCAGTGCTGGCAAGCTGTTAACAGTTTCTTAACTGTGTTGCATGGACTGTAGGCTAAAGCCAAACACTTAACCTAAACCCTAACCCATTGTCTCTTCTTTGCAAATTGTACTTATCATGTGACCACTTCAACCAATTGTGTTCAACTAAAGGCAAAATAGCCCCAGCACAGCTTTGCTCCATTAGATAAAATAGACGCTACCTTTTATTCAACATGGCTGCATTAGGCTCACAAGCTTGGTGCAAAGGTGCTATTCATTGTAGAAATTTTTTTGGTGTGTTGCAGGCAGATAGGGCAACAGTTTTTTGCTTGTGCATTTTGTGCACTTGTTTGTGTTCCAGTGGCAAAACTTTTTACATGACTTGTAAAAGTACAGAAAAACCATAGAAATCATCCAGTATCTTGTGCATTGTTTTTGTCACAAAAAAGTGTTAATTTATGTGATATTCCACTTCAGTTTTATATATATCATTTAGATAAGCTTTTGTGCATAATACACCAAGTGATCAATATTTTGGTAATAGTAATTAAAATGAAAGAGTTCCCAAATTTCATGTAGTAAAACACGTGTTGTTTCCAGCCAAGAGAATAAGATTTTACAATTGCCTGTGTATTCTATGAAATTCTTTACTATGGCATGTTCACTTGACAATTTTTGATAGATGGTTCACACTTGTCACTAGTTTTGTTATCTCTAAATATCTTAACACTTTCAGTACTGTGTGTTTTTCCTGAGAAAGCTGGATACTGGCTAGTGTTTGAGAGTTTATCTAGTTTATGCTAGTTTTATACAACTTCGTAATCGAAGCCCTTGTTGGGGCTTCAGTTGTTAAATTTCTATTCTCTTTACCAATTCAGTGCTATGATACAATATTAATATTAATGACTGACTCATTATTTTGGTTGCCTGAAGCCTGGAATGGTTATGTCTATCAAGTACTTCTGTGTGTATGTTTCCTAAATGTTGTTCAGATAGCACATATATATATGCAAAGTCTGAAAAAGTCTGGAAATTTATACTCAAAATTGCGTCAGAACCCTAATTGCTGCTTTTGGATGAATTCAGTAATGCTTCAAATGTTTTTTCTACAAGTGCTTTCTTAAATCATTGAGAAAACACTTTCTAGTTTAGCACAGCTCTTCATCATCTTTTTGTTGATTGAGTGCTGATGTGAAGATCTTATAGTTTTTTGGAAACTCACTGCCTTATTTTTTCATATTACCAACCATTTTCTCTAATGTATTAATTCAAAAATCATATTAAATGTTATTTTCTGGGTTTAGTTCATGTAGCTTTTATCAAAGTGTTGACCATAATAGTACGTATTGCATTTGTATGTTTGATGCTCATTTTAAATTGCAGACATTCATTGTCATATAAAGAAATTGTTCTGCCTTATTGTTAAATAGCCGACACAAACAGCTTGATGTCCATACAAACATTGAAGAGTGGATGGCTTGTACGCCAAAGTGAGTGCTGTGAAAGATGTGGTTGCTTTATTGTTTTTTACTGCCAAATTAAAAATTTTCCATTAAACAAATTAACTTCAAAACCGTCAAAATTCAAGTATTTTGGGATCTTGAAGTGACCAAAACATGATTCCACCTGGTAGGAATCATGCTTACTCATATACACAATTTGGGTTTGTCAGGAATTGGTGGATAGGTGCTTAAATACTAAGTGAAAGCAAAATCATTTCACCATCCCTGGTGGTCAGATGCAAAGCACTTTGCATCACCTATTTTGATATTCTTTGCATGGACACTGATTAGTTGTTTTTGCTCTAGTCTAGTAGTTCCCATCCTGTTTTTGACCATGGCAAACCTTGCAATTCAGTTTTCTTCATGTGGAACACAAAAGCTAATGAGTGAAACATAGTTAATAGAAATGTCCTGGTTGGAAGAGTCATATAAAATAGGTTCAATAAAGCCGTTAAGTTTTGAAAATTTTGTGGTGCGCCTGGAGCTGTATCATGACATGCCTTGGGCAGCAGGCATGTGTATCAATATGACATAAAATTTAAGGAGTACTAAACAAAGTCATTCCAAAAATGGTAACATGATGAAAATGATGTTTGAATGGAGATTTCGACAAAGAGAAATTTAGATTGAAAATAAATTTGAGATTCATCAATTATTATATTTTCATGTTTTGGCATGCACCCCAGCTGTCACATCTCAGCTTTATAACTTAACCACCTTTCAGTGCTCATTTCTCCTGTGTGGAAGCTCCATAAACATTAGCCTACTCTAGTGCAAGCATAACATTTTATGTGTATGTATTTGCTCCCCTTTGTGTACCAGCACTTGTGATACGGACTTTTAGTCCTGAGATATACTCAAAAATAAAAAAAAAATTGGGGACACATGAGCTGATTGGACACAATGTGGATGCAAGCATTTACACCAGACATGCCATGCTAGAACAGGACATAGGGCACAACTCACCAATGCAAAGAGTTTGTTTCTAAGTTTTGGGTTATGGAATATGTTTTAAAAAAATTTGGCTTGTCGTCCTTGAGTGTGAGAGCAGTAAAAGTTGTAGTTCAATGAGATGTTTATTATTTCCACTGAAGTTGTTTGAACTTTAAATTGTTTACAGAAGAGTTGATTATACATGAGTTTCATCAGGTTGAACTGGGCAACGTTGAGTTGTGTTTGAACTTACGGAAGTTGAGTTTGAAGCTTTTACCAAAAATTATCTGTTTTGAGAAAACAGTAAATGACATCTGAAAATGAAAAACATGAAAGCAAATTTGTAATTATAGTCATTTTACTGATTCTATGTACTGAAAGGTCTCCTCTGCAGGGCTTTAGCAGTTGGCCATCGGCTGCCCTATGTTCCATTTTAATGATAGTGTATTGAAATGTGACATGAATAGATTCAATGAAATCTCACCAGATGCATGGTAGGCATTTGCATGCAGGATGCCAGGTCCAGGTGGATCAAAAATGCCAAAAGAGACCAGGCCGCATGCTGTTGGTTTTGAATTACCCAGATGAGTAACGGCAAAAACGCTATCTTGCTAAAGAACCAAACCTAGAATCATTGCATATAAATTAATAAATAAATAACAATCTCAAAAAGTACCATTTCGTTTTTATAAAAAAAATGCTAATGTTTGAAAAAATAAAAACAAGTTATTGAAATACAAAGATGCACCATGCTTCAGCGTGGTCCAACTACTTTTGACCTACAAGCCATTTTACAAAAACGTGACAACTTGCGGGCCACTTCCAACGTAATGATGTATAAAACAATAGATTTACAAGATCTAAAATTGAAAATGGAAGATCAATGAGTTGCGCCATTGAAATTATTACAAAATAACAAATAGCAATTTATTACAAAATAACAAATAGCAATTTATTACAAATCTCTATCAGTGGGGTGCCTGTGTTTGGGGTTTCTGACACTGTCTTTCCTATATTACTGTAATACCAACATATTAGTGGTAGCAACTTGGAGAATTTCATTTGCACTTTGATTTCTGTTTTTATATTTGGCTTCTTGTTAGAAAATGTTCTCTCACACACACATGTGCTTACAAACATCGAGTGCATTTTTAGTGCGAAATCTTTCAGTAAGGGTAGTTGCCACGAAGTTTACACCAGGGCTGTGGAGCTGGAGCTCAGCAACTTGCAACTTTGGATGATTAGAGCCGGAGCCAAAAACTCTTGGATAGGTGAGCCGGAACTTGAAGTTTGGGTTTCGATTCCACAGACATGGTTTGTGGGGCAAACGAGTTGTAAAAATAAACACAAATATTTTTATGTTTTAATGGACAAAATTGTTGTGGAGCCGGAGCCAAAAACTTCTAGATGTTGGAGCCAGAGCCAAAAAATTTTGGTGGCTGGAGCTGGATCCAGAGCCTGAAATTTAAGTTCTGGCTCCACAGCCCTGGTCTATTTGAGGTCAGTTATTTTATGTAATATTTGCATTCTTTACCAAACTGTATTTGACACTGAAAACTGATTTTGCAGCTGGCTGGGGTTTTTGGTTTTCTGCCAATGACTCTTCTATTGCACAAGTTTGCCCACCCCTGGTTTGGTCTAACGCCGTTAATATCATACTTTTCTTTAAAAGGTGATATGCTTGTTCTAACTAAAATTATCTACTGTAACACACACACAATAATCAATACTGAGATTGCTCGCGGGCCTTAAAAATTCTTGTCCGCGGGGCCTGTAGTTGGACCATGCTACTGTAGATAATAGATTTAAAGTGATTAAATTTAAGTCTGTTACAATTCCACAAAATATCTTTTACAAAATGTAGTCACTGAGAACCCAGATAAAAATATTGCCAGGTGCAAATGGACCGACTACGGAAAATAGCTTCAATAAATTCCAAGCAGGCCAAATAATCTTAAAATTTGAGCTCTAAGTAGCCAGGTTTCAAACTATGCCAAACATCAAACTGGAAACATCATTAGAAATTTAGTCCAAGAATATGCCAGCGTATGACGTGCATGCCAAACCACTTTTGAAAGGCACAATTTGAGGAACTCGGTGCCAACCTGGCACCCTGTTTGCATGCAACCGCGATAACGAGCGCGCTGCTCATTCACACGGCAAAAGCAAATCCTATCAAAGCTATGTTGGTGGTTGCGAAAATGCCATCGCTCCCATTGCCATTCTCGGCGGAACAGGTAAGAAAATGATATCAGTTTTTGTGAAATATTAATTTTTTTTTGTAAATTTACCCGCGCTAAGGCCTATGAACATTGAAATGGTTAGAACTACAGTAAACCTCGGTTAATCCGGATTGGATTTGACCGACGATTTTATCCAGTTTAGGTGAAGATCCGGATTAACCGAATATGTTTGTCTCTAGCCTGACGTCATCTAAGTACTGAGATATCGGTGAAAATTACTTCAATTGAACACATTCACGACCCAACAGCAGACTTTCGCAGAAGCGAAACGAATTTATGTATTGACAATGGTACCAGACTAGTAACCGCCACATCCAGGCAATTATGAACAATAAGTTCATAATTTTAGATAGCTTGGCTGCGAATAAATCTGGGATTTTGGACTGACGCAGTGACTTCTGGGACTGGTCCATAAGCAGTCACCCTATTTGGAAGGTAATGCCCTCCAGACATCTTACCGAGTACAATACACTCAGGGATAATGCTCTACACATGCGCACTCAACATTGATCAATACACTGAAAACGTGGTGCGGCGGCGTGCCTTGAGCGTTACGTTCAACGCCATATGCTATGTCTGTGTGTGATGTAATAATCGTCTCTACGATTAGTCGAATGTTGCGGCCGTTGTTATGATAATTCTATACGCTGGTTGGTGATCGTGAGCACGCTTGTGTTGCGTCTGGAAGTTTGTATGATTACCAAACATTAAATGAAACCAATGCAGTATGCTGAAATTCATGCTGTACCATACAAATATAACGTGCCTATAAGCACATAGTAAACCTGACGATGCTCGTAGATTAGAATTATTCTGTACTGCATTCCAATATAACCCCTCAAGCTTTACCTTGTTTAGACTGACATAGTGGCAATGTGTTGAGTGTGCCCCATTTTTTTGTCAGATGTGCCCCAATGCTATCTAAAACATAAAATGAAGAAGTACCAACTCAACTTAAAAAGAATTTAAAATCTGGAAATATCAAATAATGTTGCACTGCCCTGACTACAACGTCACAAAAACTCAGAACAGAAGATGTTGATTAAAGTGGGCAATACCCAAATCTAAATGCGATTTAAAAAATACTTTTGGGTAGCAAAAACATTCCCCTAAATTACTTCATTGCATCATATACCGTCTGCTACTTTTTATGGAATCATTCATCAGGCAACCGAAATCTTCTTTGGGAAAAAATTAAATTTGGGTACTTCTGATATTGTTTGCAGCAGTGGTTCTCAACCTTTTTTGACCCACGGACCACTTTGCAATCCTGACACCTCATGAACAGTCGTACGTAATTTACTGTACAGTAAGGTTACAATTTTCAGGAACGTTTTATCAAAGATTTATGGAACTCTCTATGGACCACTAGAAATTCTGGATGGACCACCAGTGGTCCACTTTGAGAATCACTGGTTTACAGTGACTGTCGATGTCTGCAAAAAAGAACGGGCACTGAAAAGCACGAATGGTGTTGCCTGAGCTTCGATCTGCTGCTGCGTGTCAGCAAAGTCGCAAATATGTTGACACCAAGTTTGCTACTTATCAATTGTCAAAATAGTACTGCGTCGCTTTGCTTGCACTTTGCTGTTTAGTATTTGTTTAAGTCCCGTCCCGAGATTTGCCCAAGTTCGGGAAGTCATAACTCGCCAGCCGATTGAGCTAGAAAGCTGTTCAAACCCTCTAGAGATGCGGAAAGTCTTGTATATTAGATCAAAATATGTTTGGAAAGTTTTGTTTTTTTGTAGGTAACGCCATTAAGAGGTAGGTTTAGGCGTTTTTGACCCACTTAATGGGGCCCTGGGCCGCGACCCAAAGGGCCAACTTCTTGACTCAAGTTTTTTTGGGGATCTAGGCTATAATACGATTCTTTGGAGCCCTTGATTGGCTATATAGCGTTTATGGGGCAAAAGTTATTGCTAAAAAGCCAAATTTTTCACAAAAACATGAAAGTTGTGATTTGCCTAAATAAGGCAAACCTTTGTTAAACCAAAACTCGCCAGCCGATTGAGCTAGAGAGTTGTTCAAACCCTCTGAAGATGCGGGAAGGTTTCTAGATAAGATTTTAAAAAAAATGGTTATTTTGGATTTCAGGTTTATATTGGATGACGTCAAAAAGTTTAAGCCTTTTTGGCTCCTTTCATCGGGCCCTAATCTCAAGGGCCAATGTTTTGTTCCTTTTAAAAAAAACTAAAATCCGCATCTTTATAGCCCTTGATTGGCCTTCTAGCGTTTGTGGTTGGGAAGTTATGGCCTTGAAACAACAAAGAAATTTAATCCCCTCTATAGGGTATTACTTATCGAATTTTTGGCATTAGCTTGTCAACCACAAACGCTAGAAGGGCCAATCAAGGTCTCTACAGATGCGGATTTTCGCCTAATTTCAATTAAAAGAAACAAAGAATTTCCCCTGGGGATTCAGACCCTGGGTCAGGTAGCCTGAGCCATAAAAGCCTAAAACTACCCCTATTGATTACATCACCAACAAAAAACTTAAATCCGAAACTTCCCAACTCTTTCAAATCGAAAGTGCAAGTTTTACTGAAACTTTACAGGGTTTGAACAATTCAATGAACGGCTCTCTAGCTCAACCGCCTGGCGAGTTATGGTCGAAAGCGTTGGCGCAATTTTGCGCGTGTGGGCTTTCAGGGTTGCAGGCTATTTTCGTTGTTGAGTTTTAGAAAATGCAAGAAATGGGTAAACATTTGATAGTACTGGTGAAAAGTGGAATCAGTTACTAAGAACGTAAAATAATTTTACAAAATGTCTGTTACGAAACAACACATAGATAGAAATCAATCGGTATTTGCAACCATATTGTAAAGCAGTCAGCAATATGAAATAATAACCTGACGGCAGCTGCAGATTACTCTCCACTACTGAATAGTTAAAATCCGCCACCTATTTGAGACGAACAGTGACCAGATCCCAAGCTTTCATTCCTGTGTCTACGCTNTGATCGAATGGAGTAGGAAGGCAACAAACAAAATGCCCTGTGTAACGATTGCCNACGATCCAGTTGTTATCTTGTTAAATGACAAAACAGTATGACATTGTGTTTTTATCGCCTCCGAAAAGAGCACTGCGTGTTTTTGTACCATTTCTAGAGGCATTTCTTCTTACTTTCAGGTAGCGTGTTGAAGCGTTGGAAGAAGAGTTGGTTTGTTCTGTTCACTGATGGTAATCTAGCATACTTTGAAGATGAGAGGAAACATGAAAGACAAGGAAATTTTAACATTCCTGGCGACTGCAAGTGCATTAAAACAGCGCTTGAATGTGAAGGTGGTCTAACATAGTTTGCCTGTACACGATAGACTTTGACGAATATTTCAAGCCATTTACAAAAATAATTTTTTCAGTTGGTCCACCTGAAGGAAGGAATTACGGCTGCTTGATCAAATTGGTGTCCAGGAGCGGGGACGATCTTGTTGTTGCGTCAACGAACGCTGATGAAGCTATGTACGTATAGTACATAAAAACGGTTTGATTCAAAGATTTCATGCAGAACTGCAAGATGATTTTGCTTCTTGCCGAAGTTTGTCTAGGCCAGGAGTTACCAATCTTTCTCTGACCATGTACCCCTTCAGCATTTCAACAGATGAGCATGTACCCTTATGACAGAAAGGCTGAACAAAATAACGAACATAAAAAACACTTAATTTTTAATGGAACTATAAAGGTAGACTCCCGTTTTTATGTCACAACTGATTTGTCTACATTTGGAAATAAATGATATATACATATATTTTTCCCTTCTATTGCTAATCTTTTAAATCAGTGGCTCCCAAACGAGGAGGAATTTCATGAGTTCAGGGGAGGAATGTCCACTTTATAGTTGTTACTGATTCATTGTTTCTTCATAAAGTTGACATGGGCGCTTTCAATTAGTTATATCACTTCATAATCACACGTTTTTGTTGAAAAACTTTAGTGCCATCATTTGACAATAAATATGTTTTGTCCCACTCTTATTTATCAAGATACTGTCATCAATAAATACCATTGTTCCACTTGTATCTAATATTAGCCTACGAACCCGAACAGGGGAGAAATGAACGTTCCGTAGGGGAGCCAAAAATGAGCAAAGGGAGGAATGCATCAAAAAGGTTGGGAACGACTGTTTCACATGTACCCCAGGTTGGAAACACCTGATCTAGGCTATAAACGTAAATATGTACAGGATAAGATCTACTCACTTTCTGGTATAGCTCGTCACATTTTAAAGAGGCTTGCTGTAGCTTTTCCCTCATAATGTTGTCCAGTTGAAAATTTGAAATTTGGCGATCATTCAAACGTATACCTGGACTTCAACATTGTCAATATATGATTTATCGCCGCACGTTCTATAAAACATGGCTGTTTGGCTTGTTTTCTGTTGAGTACATTGTGCGTTTATCTTATCCCAAATAAACATAATCACGCCTCGCTTCATCCATTGCAGTTAAGTGTCTCAACGCATCTGTTGTATCTCAAAGCTCAGTGCATTTACAGCAACTTGAATTCCTAAAATACTGTGCAAAGCGGGCTGCTGATAATTAAAGTAGTAATAGGGTGTTTTGCAAAAGAAAGAAGTGGGCGTGCTAAATTTTTCTGGAAAACAACAAAAAAAATCTCCTACAACGTAAGTTCGCTGTAGTTTGTGCAGCAACATGTACGCGTGACGAAGTCAACCAGTCACAATAAGGTCAATTTTTGTGGATAAAACACCTCGCTTGCCCAAGTCAACACCGCATGACGCCGGTCAATGCTAAGCAACTAGCAGAACAATTTAACTAATACGAAAGCATCGCTTAGGATGGACCTGTTACTAAAAATTGCGTTTTATAGCACCAAAAAAAACTACTTTCTCAGAATGCAAATCTAGTTTCAAAACGTGGTCACGTCATTATTTTACTGTATAATGTAGCTGTGTTACGGCATACCAACCAAATAGCATTTCATTTCGGATCGGTTTTATGGCAAATATATTGGAATTTTGAGAAGCTGAACATTCTGCGAGTAAAAGCCAGGTTACTTTTAAAGTCACTGTCTCAGCATGCGTCTTTAATTGTTGTGGCAGCTTTTTATTGTTGAAAAGTAAAACCACTCAGACAATTTTACCATGGAAGTGTGATATTCCGCTTTATGTAACTTTAGTGAACTTTGTCTTGAGTGGTGACAGACGAGAGATAGTTGTTGCGCAATTGCCCAGTTGGCAAATACCTTCAAATTCATAGACGTAATTTACAAAACAGAAATAAGCTTTTTCAGACTGATAATTCTGGACGTGTTACATTTGATGGTGCGCGAGCGATTAAATGCTGGGCCATGAGAAAGGGATTCAGGTGTTCGTTTCTGTTATTGACTACAGCGCACAGGGTTGTTATGCTTTTGTGTTAACAACGACCTAACGGCGCTTGTTTGGCTGCAGTGCATGGAAGCTGATGCTGGAGCAACTGGTTGTGTCGCGGCCAGCCCAACAAGTGGTTCGTTGTCCTAACACCACTTACCGTACGAATCAATACCCATGTACTACTGCTACTGTTCGCACAGCTCGCTACCCGTACAGAACGGTAACCACCACGACTTACTACCCTGCTCAACAACCTGCTGCTTACTACCCTGCTCAACAACCCGCTGCTTACTACCCTTCTCAACAACCCGCTGCTTATCCTCAGCAACCCAATGCAGTTGGTGTTCAACAAGTGCAAAAGCCAACGGCAACCCCACAATCCGCTCCACCTTCTTACCAGAGCCAAGACAGACAACAATACACCGTGCAGCAGCCAATGTACTACAATCCCACCATGCACAACGGTCCCGTTCAGGTTCTTTACAACAGCGCTGGTCAACCATACTACAGTGAGTAGCAGTGGGTGTGCGCCTCGCGAAAAAAGTGTGTTGCGATCGTAACCTTGTGTTTTTTTCCAGTTCATCCGAACACGGAGGTGGTGACGGTCATTCACGCCGACGACCCGCATTACTACCGCAGGGGAGACATGTATTGGGGACTGGCTGCCGGTGCAATGCTCGGTGCGGCGCTTTGGACGCCGTTTTTGTTTTTCTGATTCGCTGCAAATAATAATGACGGGTGCAATTTCCATTGTCAATGTAAAAATTCTCCCGCCAGCTTCGCGTTACATTGTTTTCTTCTATTCGCACCCTTGTGCAATGTCGCCTGGTTGATCTAATTTTTAAGTTCTCACGCACAACGTTGCCGTTCGCACTGTAATTATATTTTTGTGAATACACGCGCAGGTGGCAGCAATTAGTGTTCATTGTTCACTTCTTCGCATTCGCTGAACGCCAGTAAGTTGCCACGAAGATGGTGATCGTGTGACGAGTCAGAAGCTAATCACAGAACGCAAGCTGCAAAATAAAAACGACAGCATTGGCCTCTGCCACATGATTTTAGATACGACATCAATATGCAGTTGAAACTCTGCGAGCAGTTAGTTTCGGAGAGCACGAGACAGTCGGGGATTGTCTCTACAGAAACATGTGTATAGTAATGTATTTCCTGTATCTGGTTTTATCTCGATCAGACAACTTTGGCAAACCTTCACACGAACCGACAGGAAAATGTTTTAACGCAGTAGAATACAAAGAGGTGCTGTGTATACTTGCAACGCAGAATTTTAACTTTTTTCGGGTTGGTTGCTTTATTAAATTCATTGCTGGCTTGGTACGCTTGTGATCAGAGAGCACAAGCAGCAAGCGCGCAAACCTTCACAGCACTGTGGCAGCAAAGCAACAATAGAGATAACATGCTCTGATCACTCTTCTCTTCCGCTAGCCATCACATGCATCGGGTTACCACCAATCAGTAGAGGTACACGCCATGTTCACTCTATTGTTGCTTGTTCGCGCCATTTGCATAAAGGTGCTATTCTTAACGCACATCCCGTTCGTGGTCAATCGATTCAGTGGTTTTGATCTTATAGACCAGGGATCCGCATATAGTGTGTCGCGACCCAAATGTGGGTCGCGGAACAATTTAAATTTACCATTCTCATTAGGCAGAATAAATGCGATCATTTACTGTATTGTGTGCTAAGTTTCATACAATTTTGTTTTCCAATTGCTACTGTCACTAGCAGTCTTAAAAATGATATTTGATGTAAAGTATTTTCCACAAAATTATATGCTCACGAAATGTTTGGGTTGCAAGAATTTAGAACTATATTTCAGGGTCGCACCAAAAAGTATTAGTGGACCCCTGCTATCAAGGACCGAGTTTGCTAAAAAACTTGGGGGACAACCCTTACTGTTTGCGTTTCGATGACGTCACCATGTTCACTCAACCGCAATAACACCTTTTTTGTAAAATTGGCAAAATGGGGGGCACATTATATAATTTGGTGACCATGCCCCCCCCCTGGCTACGCCCATGGTGGTGGTATTGCAACTAGTAGTATACACAAGTATACAATGGCGCTATATCTAGATACCTAGCACTTAGCACTGTATTTAATATGAAAACACATTAATTACAAGAGATGGGCTGAAATAGACACAATTATGCTCAACAATTGTGGATTGGTCAGTTCCGATGAATAAAATGTACTGCTACTAACAATCACCACATAGAGCAAATCAAACAAACTACAAAATCTTTTGGTAATACTAACAGTGCAACCAGGCGCGTAGGAAGAAATTCATTAGGGCTGGGAAAAACAACAACCGAGTTTCAACATTTAAATATTTTTAATGCTCCTTGTTTTTAAAGCTTCATCCATGAAACGTGCATGTTTCTGGCGTTTTCTCCTGAACACATGTGTTCATATTTAATCCGACAAATAAAAAGTCTGCTTTCATTGAATTGACAAGTTTTAAAAGTTTTGATAGTAAAGTTCCAAGCTTCTACTTTGGATCAATGCCATCATTTGCTCAAAACATGTCTTGCAAAAGCGCAAGTAAACCTCTCAATGCCCAGTATTACATTTGAGCAAGAAGTCATCGCGGCCGCCATTACGACTGCGCGCTTGTTATACTGTATTTGCACGCTTCTGATGTGCACCAACACAGCACGTTCAACCAAAGCCGAGCAGCGACTTTGCTCTGAGGCACTAACTTCCGAAGTAGGCCTTCTACAAAACATTCGCGCATATAAGAAGTGGATCCCGTTGTATATGGAAAAGAAATCCTTTCCCAGCAAAGATTCAGACACTAAAATCTTACAGAGTATGTATTTCGCCTACGAAGTAGGCATCATCAGCTCTTATTCCAATAGAATCCATATATGGAATGATCCCCTTGTCATCTAATTTTGAGCGATTAATTCACGTATGTAGTTGATAACCGTAAACGCAAGAGTCTTTCAACGCGTTTGAAAAATGTGTAGATTTTTGATAATCCGTAAGATCTTTTGGCTATGTTCAACCTATTCCGTAAAACCTTTGTAGTTACTTTAAACTTACTTCG
>JGI24159J19872_10003594_pt1 | contig 19399 bp, 8 predicted proteins | sample Ectturendosymbi4_FD_19872 | JGI IMG/M metagenome (IMG submission 19872) | reverse complement strand
TGCAGTGGCCCGCACAAAGAATTTCCCGCCCCGCATGCATAGCAGTACGGGTTCGCGCATAACTCCATTCTACAATCAGGTTGATTTAAACTGTATAGGAGAAATCAAATAGGAATTATGATGGAGATAATATGAACTTCACAAAGATATGTCTGTGTTTCGGTTTTGCTGATGTAACAAAATGTTGATATACGAAGTTCTAAAAATTCGAGACTTCAGCAAACTATTGAGGCTACTGTTCGGGACCCCACAAAAACTCCTCCGTGACCCACTTAGGGGTTGCGACCCACCGGTTGGGAAACACTGGTTTAGAGTGTAGAGGTAATGCTACAGCTTTATTCTTCTAAAATGTCCTACAAAAAGTAATAAATAATTTCAAATTTCATGTTATTTAACAATTTGGCTTTTTTTTCACCTGGTTTGGCTTTTTTTCAGACGTGGTTTGGCTTTTTTTCTCAAGAGATGTCTGGCAACCCTGTACTGGCAATATGATCGAGAGGGAAGTGACCAGACAATTGTCAGTTGGAGTCACTCCTGTGTTGTATTTGATTTTTCTTTTGAAGTACTTATACAAAGTTGTATGTCGAAATTTTTCGACCCCTTGTTATGTACATTTCGAAAAGCAGACAAGCGTTTACACTTAAGATTTTTGGACCAGTTTAGCATTAGCATTTAGGGTTAGGGTTTTCTTTTGTGTTAGTGTCTGAGGTTAGAGGGGTCTACAGGGTTAGCATTTAGTGTTGAGGGTTAGGGTTTACGGTTAAGGCTTAACAGTTAGGATTTAGGGTAGGGTATAGGGTTACAAAAAATTGATAGCCGCCTTTTAATCTGAGAAGCAACTGACATGTAAAGAAGTGGTCACATTTTGCAGAGCTCAGCAATTTCATCGGATACGCTTTTTTAGTCTTTTCAAAGCGAACATCGGATACGGTTGTTTAGACACTGCTAAAAGTTTATAGCACTCACTTTGGAGTTTAAGCAGGAGTCGGAGTCCAAAACCTAAAAATGTTTCAGAGTCGGAGTACAACATTCAGCCAAAAGCAGGAGAGGACTGGTCGGCGGCGTCAGTACCACCAGCATAGAGTTGATTTAGCACGTTACTGTTTGTACCTCCAGCGCAGGAGTTGATTTACACAGCAAGTGTTTGTACCTTCAGCGCAGGGATGCCTTCAGAAAGCAACTGCTTGTACCTCACAGCGTAGGGATGCCTATAGAAAGCAACTGTTTGTACTTCCAGTGTAGGGATGGCTTTAGAAAGCAACTGTTTGTACCAGAAGCGTAGGGGTGGCTTCAGATAGCAACTGTTAGTGTTTGTACCTCCAGCGTAGGGGTTGATTTAGAAAGCAACTCTTTGTTGTACACTGTTTGTTCCTCCAGCGTAGGGATGGCTTTAGAAAGCAACTGTTTGTACCTCCAGCGTAGGGGTTGAATTAGAAAGCAACTCTTTGTACATTGTGTTTGTACCTCCAGCGTAGGGATGGCTTTAGAAAGCAACTGTTTGTACCTCTAGCGTTGGGAGTTGATTTAGGAAGCAACTGTTTGTACCTCCAGAGTTGAGTAGGGATGACTCTGTGCAAATGTTTTAGATGGACTGTAACGATGTAGAGTGGCCAGTGGAATATCTATAGCATTGTTTCCCGCTTGTATCGAGTTCCTCAACATTTGCTTTTTTGACATCATAAACGCTTTATTTAGGTTGTGAAGGTACAAACAGTTGCTTTCAAATCAACTCCCTACGTTGGAGGTACAAACAGTTGCTTTCTAAAGCCATCACTACGCTGCAGGCACAAACAGTTGCTTTCTAAATCAACTCCCTATGCTGGAGGTACAAACAGTTGCTTTCCAAAGCCATCCCTACGCTGGAGGTACAAACAGTTGCTTCCTAAATCAACCTTTACGCTGGAGGTACAAACAGTTGCTTCCTAATTCAACCCCTACGCCATAGGTACCAACAGTTGCTTCCTAATTCATCCCCTACGCTGGAGGTACAAACAGTTGCTTTCTAAAACCATCCCTACGCTAGAGGTACAAACAGTTGCTTTCTAAAGGCATGCCTACGCTGGAGATACACACAGTTGCTTTCTGAATCAACCCCTGTGCTGGAGGTACAATCCTACATTGGTGGTACATCCCTACGCTGGTGGTACCGATGCCGCTGACCCTTCACAAATTTCGGACTCCGTACACCACTGCTAGTTTTATCTTGTTCTGAAAGTTGTATTGCAGGGGTACTACATGACCTCACGGTCTTTCACCAGTCCTTTCCTTTGTGACAAAGGAACCATTAAATCTTCATTGGTTATGTAGAACTTTACTTTTCAATTATGTTACACTAGCTTCTGCATTAACCTATGTTCTATGCCAGCATTTCTCCAAGGCAGTGTGGCTACAGAACCACCTGTGGTTCTTTAAATTTGAAACCTTATTCGACCGCCTCCTGTAATGTGACAGTAACGCACGACGAGAATGCAGTAGTAGGCTTGGTAGACTAGAAACATAGTAAACGTAAAAGGTAAACCTAAAAGCTTACCTTAGCCTTAACCGTAACTGTAGGCCTAATAACGTTAACCTGATGCAAACCCCTAAGCTAGGGTAGTGACTATTGAACTGCTTCACATGACACAGTTCGAATAAAACGTTGAGTTTGTCGCCAAAACTGCAGTGACGTTGTAGCATAGCGGATGCGTTTGAGGTAGGCTTTGCCAAAGGTTTTCGGTTCGCCTCTCACCTGGTGACTTTCATTTTGTTGTAGTTTTGCACCTTTCAGTTCATGAGACTACTTTTTCTTTACTTTTTTCAAAGGCATTGGCTAAAGTAGTGCCTATGGACCAGAGATGAGCGGACTGTCATATATTTTGCAATCCAGATCTCGTCCTGAATTTTCAAAACTTCATCCAAGTCCAACCACAGTCCAAAAGGTTTAAGAAATTTAAAATCCAAGTCCAAATTAAGTTGAAAAAAATTAACAAAAAACAGTTTTTTATGACAAAAATTACACATTTCTTTTCCATTCATTCAGTCCTAATCCGGTCCTTATCCTGAATTTATAAAGCATTTTACAGTCCAGATCAACTCCAAAATCAACAAAATTTGTCATAGTCTAGATCTAGTCCAATGCTTATATCTGCTGTGGACCTTAATATTTGAAACCTTCTTCGTCCACCATCTGCAATGTTACAGTAACGCACAATGAGAGTGCAGTAGGCTTGGTGAAAACGTACTGAAGGTAAACCTAACCTTAACCCTAATTGTAGCTCTAACGCTAACCCCTGAATCGAAAGTTTGGAAACTTTTGAAAAAAGAAAAGAAAAAGTGGTCTCATGAATTGAAATGTGCAACCATTACTACCAAAACGAAAGTCACGAAGGTGAGCACCGAACCAAAAACGTTTGGCACAGTAAACCTCAAATACATCTGCTACGATGTTGATTTTGCTTAAGTGACAAACTGAATGTTTATTTGAACTGCGCCATGCTAGGTGGATAATTAGTCACTACTTTTTAAAAAACTTACTAAACTTTTGGTTTAGGGGTTGGGTTTGGTGGTTGGCATTGGCTACAGGTCTGCCAGTGGACTGTCATATTTGAAAATTTCTTCGTCTGCCATCTGTATCGTGGCACTAATGACAAGTGTGCAGTGGACTACATAACCTAAAACTTAACCTCTAAACCTAAACTTTTAAACCTAAAAACTAACCACTAAACACTAATCCCTAAACCTAATCCCTAAACCTTATCCCTAAACCTTACCCCTAAACCTTACCCCTAAACCTTACCCCTAAACCTTACCCCTAAACCTTACCCCTAAACCTTACCCCTAAACATAAACCCTAAACATAAACCCTAAACCTAATCTGCAAATCTGAGCACAAAAATTTGGAAACTTTGAAAAAAGTAAAGGATAACTGGTCCCATGCATTGAAATGTGTAACCACTACTACCAAAATGAAAGTCACCAAGGTGAGAGCCAAACCAAAAATCATTCGCACAGCAGATGCAAACGTATCCGCTATGCTAAACTCAGCGTTTTATTTGAACCATGTGATGCGCAGTGGACCTGTAGCCACTTCCTATCAAGAAAAGACTTCTTTCAATGTAATCATAGCCCCAGTATGAGTACTGTAAGTTTGCAGCTGAGAAGCCTAGAAACATGACAGAGATAGTGAAGAGAATTTATCTTGGCTCCATTATTGACATGCAAATTTATGAGCTTTTTGTAAAAATCTTTGTCGTGATCAATTTTGTTTACGTCAGCTAAAAATGGATCTTTCATCCATTCAGCTCTTTTTCCTCACAGTACCTGTAATTGCTTTGAAAGTTACTGAAAACATGTGCTTATACTAAGAAATGGCTAACTGGTCTTTTTATTGTTCTGCTGACTTTTGAAGTTGTGAGGTAACAGTGAAGATAGACAACCAACTTCAGTTATGCAGCAATGACTTTTGATTGTACTGTGACTTATGATAGTAAGCTCAAAACGTCCAAATAAGTTAAACTACTCAATAAGACAAAACAGCAATAGCCGAAGGAAAGGTTTTGTGTTATTGCTTTACTGCGAACGTGTTTGCAAGCTGTTCATCACTCATAGTTTATTGAAGTTTTTTTTCACTTGACGGAACCCCAAACACCAATTTTTTACCCTCTGGGGATCTGCAGACCCCACTTTGAGAACCTATGTTCTACGCAATGCTGTATGATCTATTAACTTTGTGAATCATTATTTTGTTGCAAATTGAATACACTTAAGTATTCATGTGGTTCGTGTGAAAACAGCCAGATCGCACGTGGCTTTGCGTGGGAATTTCTATGGTCTGGTAAGCACCACAGACTTGGTCAAAAGCTTAAAAGATTCGGCAAGTCTTGTAGTTTGCACTCGAAAAAAATTTTTTTGGTTGGAAGGTGCAGATTTTTTTGTGAGTAACATCATAAGTGGAGGGCTTTTAGGTCACCTTGGCCCACTTCACCTAGCCCTGGGCCAAAACCGTTAGATGTTAATATTTTGCTGAAGTTATTATTGGAAGCTAGGCTACAATCTGAGTCTTTCGATACTTTGGATGACCTGCTGGGGATTCGGGTTCAAAAGTTATGATCAAAAGTAATAAAAGNATTTGACTTTTTTTATTTTAGATCATAACTTTTGAACCAGAAACACGATCAAAGTCTCAAAAGACTCGGACTCGAGCCCAGTTTCCAATGAAAGCTTCAGTGAAATACTTTGGCCTAGCGGTTGTGCCCTAGGTCAGGTAACATGAGCCAAAATGGCCCATAAATTACTTCACTTATGACGTCACTCACAAAAATCCGCAACTCCCAACCAAAAATGTTTTTCGAGTGCAGACTAGAAGACTGGCTGATCTGTTTAAGCCCTTGAACAGTTCTCTAGCGCAAGCAGCAGAGGAGCTATGGCATTGGTAAGGCAACCGACAACTGCTGGTTTTTGGCCAATTTCAAAGTACGAATATATCGTACCCCGGTTCTCAAAGTGTTAAGTAAAAACATTGGTATTTTCAGTTGGATCAATGTGGTAGCCTGAGTCTAAACAAAAGTCGGATTCTCAAATTTGAAAAATTCTGCAACTGGATCCGGATTCAAAAATTTGAAATAGGATAGAAAGTCTAGTTTTGTTCTGAAAAAAACTATCAAAAGCTGCCCTTCCACAACAGACACCCTTTAGCTAGTCTAGATATGCCGCTGGCATTGGCAAGAGTTTTTTTAGACAGGTAGTCACCTTTCAGCTATGATGCAATGGCAACCCTATGTTGTGGTTTTCAGATGTTTCATTTGTCCATGGTTTGTTTTATAGCTTGTTTCCATTAGTGTTTGCCAATAATATTTTTTGCAGTGGTATACCATATTTTTTGTTTCAAAAATCTGTTGAGTCCACTGTATGGTATACACAGTAGTAGTATGTGTTAAAGGTAATGAACATATCAACATGCTTATCAATCTTTTTGTTTCAATGTTTTTATCTGTGTCTACAGTACACTGTAAGTAATATCTTCAACTTAGTTTTCACAATGCACGGTGCAAATGAAAATGACAACTTAGCAAATTTCATACTATGGCTGCTTCTGAGTTTTATCAGCCAGTTGTTTGAAACAAGCTTTAACTCTGTTTCAAGTACCATTCATAAGAATATTACATCATTTATTGAGTTTTTCTCACAAATGCAGTGAAGGAAACAGATTTGATGTTTGCTATATTACATCAAGATGTTTGTGCACAGTTGGTTTTAGTTTTGATTCTAAGCTTTTGTTTTCAAAATCCCAATTGGCATTTACTCATCTGGATGAAGTAGTTTTAGCATTGACACTTTTTGATAGAAAAATCACTTTTTGATAGTTTGCTCACAATATGTAACTGCATATGTCTGTTCTTAGTAAGTGTAGACAACTTATTATGCTAACTTTGAAAAACAACATAATGATAACTGAAAATATGAAGTGAAGAGTTGTAGAATACAACTTGATTTAAACCATTTTTCAATGATTTACTTTCAGTTTAGTAAAGCGGGTTGTAGAAAACCATTAGTGTTATGTACCAAGCAGCTAACTGCTTGCGTAGCTTCCTAGTAATTACAAAACAAAGATAACTTTTGCAAAAAAGCATGGTTATTAATTTGTGAACACAAAAAGTTAAGTGAAAGCAAAAAATATATATATGTAAGACAAAATAACTTAAATTGAAGAGCATGCATCCCATCAGCCTGTGGAATATTGTGCTACACCTCTATACTCGTTCACAAGCCCTGAACTAGATCAAATTGTGTTACTAGACATCAGACAGCTCATCACTTGTCTGTCGTTCTTGTAACTTCAAATGGAAGTTTCAAACTTGACTCAGATAGGTGTAAAATATGATCTTCTAAAATTGAAGCTATCACATTTCCAAGTACTACTCAGTGTTGGTGACAAGGAATGANGTAGAAATGTCATCAGTNAAAAGACAGCACAAATAGGATGGCAAACCAGATGATTGTTAAATTTATTTTTTACACTGCAATAGAATAAACGATGCTAAACATAAAAAGAGGCAAATATCAAAACTTGATGAAGTGCCAAGTATTTTGTGGTTTATTTATTTTTTAGATCACCCAATAGAGTTTGTGGTTTGCAAAAGGTAATGGATGAAGATGGTGTTGAACAAGCAAATGCACAATCCATCCAGCAGTGAGTATAATTCCTAAATCCGTTTTTATCAGGTCAAGCTAATAATATTCTTCAGTCCATTAAAAGCTTGAGGTTAACACGTTGGGGACTGGTGTACGATATACCTGTACTTTGAAAATCCACGTGAGCCACATTTCTGGCATCATTTTGCACCACCATAGCTCACCAGCTGATTTAGCTAGAGAGTTGTTCAAACCCTCAAAAGATGTGGAAAGACCTGTACTTATGATTAAAAAGAAAATTAGGAAGTGTTGGATTTGAGTTTTCTTGTGGGTGACATCATGAAAGAGAATATAAGGCTTTTTTTGTCCCACTTCATCTAGCCCTGCGCCTCAACTCAATAAGGAATTTTTTGTTTCTTTTTCTTCAATCAAACTAGGTGAAAATCTGCATCTTTAGAGCCCTTGACTGGACTTCTAGCATTTGTGGTTCAAAAAGTTATGGCCTGAAAACAACAAATTAATTAATTAATCCCTTAAGTAATGAATTGCCCTTAATTAACTTTTTAAAAAGAGAATTCATGTGAAAATAGCATTCAAGAACCAAAATTGTCAGGTTAAATTCTTGTGCAAGGTATGAGATAAAGGGTTTCAGGATACTTGCCTTTACTGTCTATTTGAGGTCATGACCTTTAATAATAACTCATATATGCAAATAAATATTTTCTTAATGTTATAACTGAAAAATTCAGCAGTGAATGTCATGTTGTAATTGATAAACATGAACAATATTAAAGTGTTGACTTTGGTGTAAAACAGGCTGATGAACTTGTCATATTATTATAGTCATTATTGATGCTTTAAAGGTTGTCACCAGAAAGACCATCTACAACCGCTTCAGTCAATATTGGAGATGATTTGAATGGGCAAACACAATCTGGTGTTAAAGTCCAACCTGGTCGACCAGGGTTCAGTGGAAGCAAGCTAAAAGTTTCAAAAAAAAGTTAGCTTATTATTTGGTTGTGATGGAAGCAATTGAAGGGTTGATTGAAAGTGGAGAATTGCATGGCTTGTGATAAAAGAGTTTTTTTTGACCTGAAAGATAAAAGTTATTATTAATTGGGTGTAATGACATGGCCACATGCTACTACTGTGTAAGGCCCAGCCACATATTTTCTGTTGACAGTAGTAACTGAGCCATTCTATGCTCAAAGAAAATTTTTGATTTTATTACTGCCATACTGCTATCAAGACTCTTTTATACATTGGCAATGCAGTTGCATTTTTTGAATTTATCTATACTATGGTTTTAGTTTATGTCAGTGTTTACTAACTTAATATATCAGTTGCTCATGAGATCAACTTGCAATACTCATGATCTTTAGTGTGAGTCTTCAGTCATGCTTTACGTTTTGACTTTTAAATCCATTCTGCCGTTTTCATACTTTTTCTGACAGTAAAGTTATGTGTCATGTGCAGTTGTACAAACAATTTCATTAAGAAAATTGTAAGTTAAATTTTGGCTGCAGCAAGACAGACATTTTCGTATGTAAGCCAGGTGTGGCATTTAGAAACATCTTCATTTTTGCAGATCAGTAGTGGTATTGGTCTGCTTTATAAACAGCAAAGATGGTATTAGCATAATTATTAATTGTTAGCGCTCTAAAAGATTTCCTATTGTCCTTAAAAATGCTTTCGCCATTCCGCAAAATCCCAATTTTTTAATTTTTCACTTCAATCAAGTTATTGTATGAACTGTTCAGTTTAGTTTAAGCCGTTGTGTAGCGTAGTGGTGGTGCGTTCCTTTCGTGCGGATGGGTTTTTACGTGCGTTCGGACGAAGGTTGCAGTCTTCCAATACGTTTTTCTAGGTCTGCCTTGCTACTAGACCAGCTGCGTGGAGGGCGAAGTGTGTACTGCTGAGCCATGGGCATCACCGGCCCCACCCTAAATAAATATCCACCCCGGTGTCTTCACTCTGCTGTTGTGTTCGCCTCATTGTATGTCACCGGGTGTGTTGTTTTATGTGTATTGTGCCGGCGTGTTCGCACTTGATAAGCATTCTCCATCGGCGACAGCCGCTTCATCGTTACACGTGACGAGATCGACCTAATTGTCTGCTCATTCCGCAATGTTTGCGTAAGCCATGTGGTGACTAGCTGTACTAACAGCTGCTAAATCTAGACCGTAGTTATTCCACTGGGAACACGAGAAGAGCAGAACGTCAATACGTTGAAACGAAATCTACGTTTTGTATAGAAGGGCAGAGGGCCGCGGTTATTAAGTGTCTTGTCAGGTGGGGCACAGACCATGAAAGGTTGATATAGACCAGGGGTGCCTAACCTTTTCCAAAGAGTGCTGAACCTTTTATCGGGTAAAGGTGCCCACGGGCCAACACTATTGTCCTACATTTTTTACTGTAAGGTGCAGGTTAGCATAGTCCAGGTATTTCGCACACGGTTTGAAGCAGAATCATTCTTTTGCAAAGGCTGTCATGCGCATATTCGCTCTCAGCAGATCAAAACGCAACAAGAAACGTTAAGTAGCAAGAAAGCGCCGTCGTTCCGACACAGAAGCGCAATCCAAGCTTCGGCGGCCTTATACAATACATTTTGAAACCAAAGCCGGGGGACATGTGAAATGCGCCCGCTGGCTGCACATTGGACACCCCTGATCCAGACCAGAGATCCACAGCCTTTTTTCACATGAGGCACACAGTCTTTTCAAAATTTGGCGGCACACCTCAGCTAAAATTGTAACTAGAAGTATAAGAATTAATCCAGTAGGATATTTGTGCTTGCTTTAATGAGCACAATCGTACGTTAGACTCAGTCTTCGAAAGAGGAACTCGATGTTTTGCATAAATTTTTTTAAGCACGATCGTTTGTCATTTTCAGAACAAGGATGAAAAACTTTGTTCACACAAATACGTTGTGCAAAACTGGAGCAGGCGTTAAACAGCTGCATTCGATATTTTCTCATGTTCTTCTTCATTCGTAATCTAAAACACACCAAGTGGAGCCTCACTGAATTTAAATCTCAGTTTTGTTATTTCTTTGAAGAGACATTTTTTTCGTTGAAGTTTCAGCATTGGTATCGGATCCAAGGGTATTGTTTCTTGTTAATTGTAAAAACGTTTTTGTAGTAACAATGTTAAGTGTTCTTGGGCCAAATACAAGAACTTTTTGTCAAGCTTTTCTTGATTTTGATTGGTTCATGGAAACATTTCCAGTGATCCTCGTCTTAACTCAGGGGTGTGCAACAGGCGGCCCGCGGGCCACAACCCGGCCCGCAAATCCATTTAGTATGGCCCTTGCCAACACTCTGATTTTTCCCTACCATGCATGAAAATCCTAATCCGACAGGTTTATGTTAAAAAAGTAAAATTTTCGTGTGGCCCAGCTAGATGTCTGAAGTTGGTTATATGCCCCACCGACAAAAAATGTTGCACACCCCTGTCTTAACTCTTTAACGAAACGGCCTACTGGTACAAATAGGAGCAATTCAGTAGGCTTCGAAGAACTGAGTTTCCACATAAAATTAGAGATAAAAAGCAAACATGTCGAAATAATCGTACGACAGAAGCAGCCAGTTTAGCGGCGCAAGCAACACAACTTAACACGGACGACGGGAACACATTGGTGACAAGTAATTCGCCAAGAGCGCAATGATTTTCACGCATTAATCAACGAAAAAACGCTCTGCCGACGCGCAAGACGGTCTCGGGCAACGGGAACAATAAATCAGAGTACAATCAACCACCATGCACGTACGAACAGCAATCACCATAAACTCATTTTGCCAGAGAACTATTTTCTGTTTGAACCCGTTCAGCTTGTCAGAACATGTCAATGTTTTTATTTTTACCAAATGTAAAAAAAAATAAAAAAGGTAGAAAACATTTTTTCAACCAAAATTGAGTTCATTGATATTTTCGAAGATGTCAGACGTGTATCCAAGTTTAGCAATCCAGTGACCGCCTTCAAGATTTTTACGCAGTTCGTGCTTGTTCTGAATGAATGTGGACTGACTTATTTCGTGGCGGAGCTCAAATAGTCTTTGCGAGGACTTTTTCTCGAGAAAAGCCAAAGCACAATGATGTAAAATTGCAGTGATTAATGTTCTGATCATATTTTTTACAGGGTAGTGTAAACATGCACTTACTCCAGTGGATGTTATGAATTGTAAAAAACTCGCGAGTTACTCGAAAAATTTTCTGGGCGGTAGTTCGCTCTGGAAAATATAGTCTTCTATAATGGAGTCTTCATCGACAAGACGTATCACACTTAACAGCTGTGCTCTTTTGTTAATGCCTGTCGTTTCATCGATTTAAAAGAGAAAATTTCTCAGATAAGTTTAGTTTTTGAAGTTTCAAGAATATCACAGGACGTCTTGTCAAATCTTCTTTGAATGGTATCTGCATACAGCACATTGTTGACTTTCAAGTTCGTTTGGTCCACGCATGAATCGAACGATTTCCAGACATGCTGGTTTTAACAGTGTTTCGCCAATAGTGGAGTTTTTTTTACGTGCAATCAATTTTGCGATGTGGTAACTAGCTTGTAATGCTTTTGTGAGTCCGTTGAAACCGACTCTTTTTTTGAAAGTTACCAAACTTTCGGTTTAGGGGTAGGGTTTAGTGGTTGGCATTGGCTGCAGGTCTGCCAGTGGACCATCATATTTGAAAACTTCTTCGTCCGCTATCTGTAATGTGACACTAACGACAAGCGTGCAGTGGACTGCATGGCTTGGAAGAATCGTATTAAACCTAAAACCTAAACTTTTAAACCTTAAAACTAACCACTAAACCCCTAAACCTAATCAACGCTTTTGCTTAATTTGTGTTAAAACTCGCTGTAAGCAATTCTTATGCTTGTAGGCATGTTTTGTTTTCAAGTGGAGACAAGTTTACTTGGAACCTTCGCTTCATTTGCAAACTTTTCTCCACAAATTGCATAGTGGTTTTGTAACCTTTTCATTACTAAACCAAAAAAAATCCATACTGAATATAATCTTCACTGCATTGCCTTTGAATAAATTTCTGTTTGTTTCCAACGCCGTTTGTGTTGAGTACACGTTATCGGGCCGGGTTTGTTGTACTGTAGTTTGTTCTGATTGGTCTCTTCAAGAAATTATATCCATTTGGGGAGTGTATGCTGTGACGCTATTGCTAATTTTAACAAGGATTGCTAAATGCCAACAACATAAAATTTTACTTCTTCACAGCTAATACAAATGAATAGATTTGCTGACAAAAAAACAGTTAAAAATAATAACACCTTGAATCAAGCATTACTGACTGACTACTGACTAAAAACTGATTGCTAAATGATAATTGAAATGGCTACGGCAGTCTTCCGAAGGTGCAAACTTAATGACGTGGTAAAACGGTCTCGAATGAGGTAAAAAAGTAGGCTGAAAATAGTAGAAGCTTGTCTTACTGTTGTGAAGTAATTGGTGTAAAATGCACAATAGACCAGTCTGTAGTTGGGTGGACGCGCTGATTTTCTGGCCGTTAATTGCCGACGAAAATAAATTCAAAAAGGCCTTGTTTATTTATAAAAGTATATTCAGGTTACAGTTACAATGCGGAACACCAGTTGCGGAACACTGCTCTAGGCCAGGAGCCTCCAGATATTTTTGTCCGAGGGCCACATAAGTTATTACACAACAGTTCGCGGGCCGAATATAAACTCCCGGTCCGAAGTAAGAGATTGTCAAAACGTGGGTGTTTAATAATAAAAGTACATTTATTGAAGAGAACGGTGAAATTACTTCTTTGATTTTGGCATAGTCGGAAAATTTGGCTTCAGATGGAATGTACCGAATAGAACTCAGGTTGCGGCAACATATCAGCTAAGGTTAGGCCAGCCTGCAGCGCAGTTATACTTAGCCAACTGACATTCACGTGGCTGTCTAACGTAATGTCATTGTTTCGGGATATGTTGCATTCTACAAATCAACACATTTTGCGTAAATATGTTATCTTTTCGTTATTGATCAAGTGTCTTTACGGCCGGGTGAAATGCCTTCGCGGGCCGGAGTTTGGAGACCCTTGTTCAAGACCAAACCTAGGGAAAGCAGTTTTCAAAATTGTTTTAATACTTTTCCAAAGTACTTCTTCCGCCGCAAGAGCCATATCGTATGTGTATGCTTTGTTCTCGATTACTGATCCTATAACAAATGTTGATTGCGCTGATCAGGGTTACAGCTTTTCTTTACTCTGGTAACTACAAGTCGATGTTATGTTTGATAAACGTATTTGCTGTGACTAGGATGTAATTTTGTTCATGTACAATGAGCTTTTAAAATAGGTATGACGCTTACTTTTGGAGGTAAAATTCTCAACTTCTACACATTCCTCCCCCTTGCAGTCGCGTTGTATGTTCACGTTTGCAAAGTCATAACTTTGACTGTGCTTCTTTTAGATTACACTATAAAACCAATCGTTCCAGCCAAGAAAGGAGATGTGGTATCTGTTGCCGAGGCAATGCACAAAGAAAAGTTCGGACAGCGGGTGAAGAAATTGTTTGAACCAGAAACAGAAGCTGCTATTCATGCAATGCAATCTGGTTTGAGCTGTTGTTTTATACCGCAGATCTAGGCCACAATTGTTGATTATGCGTGTTGCACTGAGACCTTTCAAGTATAAATTGCATCGTCACATTTGAACAAGCAGAATTTTCATGAATCTAGTCCTTCTTGTGTGATGTTCAGTGGTTAGTGAAAACAAGACAACGGTACTAGCAGTTGCTTTACCAGCATTATGACCCGAACCTCCGAACTCCAAAACTGTTTTTGTTGTGCACCGTCCAAAACATTGGTTTACTACTGATATCGATGTTTGCCGGTAGCTTCATTGCAATGTTAACCTTTTTTTCACATTTCACTAGCGCCCAATAGTTTATAATGCTAAAATCGTTCCAGATCTGGCCTGACTTTAAACACTTCTTCCTAATCTAAACAGTCCAGAGCGTCTGACGGGCGACGTTATTTTCCTTGTGTTGCCTTTCCTTTTTTCAATATTTGTTTTGAGGCTCGTTTTTTCGCATTTTTTCGATCGAAACCGCCTGTGTCGCTAATCTTTTTCATTTTATCGTCAGGGCTATATATAGGATGGCGTTGTCCAGAATATACATGGGATTGTGTCCGGGTCGGGGATGCCAGCAAGTGCTTCTGCGGTCACACGTTAGCGGAACATAGCAAGTATCAAGGTTAGTTCGACAACATCGCGATGTTGAATCGAATTTCACACCGAAGACCTCTTCTTGTTTACCGTCCCTAAACCGAAACGGTGACAATGCTTGTGCGTTTCGACCGCCTCGTGAATGCTCGGTGTTCCTGCTTACAGCTCATTGCCTATCTAGCGTAGGGTGTGATGCAATCGAGATTGTGGCCCGACGCGTACGCAAAAACGGTCTATCTATATTGCCCCGTATATGGTCAAGTTCAAATCGTTTCTAGATCAATAACGGTTATTCTGGTTGTAGAATGTTTGTTTTGTACACTTTAATCATTTGAATTTTGGTATCTTCACCAACGAATTCTTCTCGATGAGGGATGGGGAACCTATTTACTGTCACGGGCCGCATGAATTGTGGAATATCGCTGGCCGGCCGGAAAGGTAATTAGTTTTGCGTCAAGATTCAACCTTTATCTTGCAAAGGAAAAAAATATGTCAAGGAGCGAGAGAGACTTTTCTTGACTTACTCTCTACATGTCTGCTTGTCATGAAGTTTTGACGTGATGTTGTGTTCTCACTCGGGTAACGAAAATTCTGATGCGGGCCATGTTAAATGTTCACGCGGACCGCATTTGGCCCTAAGGTTCCCCACCCCTGTTCTAGATGATTATATCGCTGAACTGTTGCAAAGTTTCTTTTCATACACTTGTTACGCATTCGTTGGCTTCATGTCTTTCCTCCTGAACTGAATTTTACGATAGTACTTTTTAACTGCGGACATTTCCCTATGGGACTCCGTTTTTTCGAGCTCTGATGGTGATTTTGACAAAGAGCGACGAAACAAAGCAACACGAGTGAAACGTGTAATCAAGCTTGCCCACAAAATTAGTTTGTGAGAAATGCTATCAGTTATGTAAGCGATATTTGCAAAGCACCAAACGAAAAATGTAACTTGCGACGCTTTCTTTCATATCTGATCTCGACGTTGACTTGCCGCAGGTGTCAAGTCGCAAGTCCCGTGCGCGATTCCTGAATGCAGATGCAGAGCGTTCGCTTTCGTGCCGTCGCGCCCTGAAGATGTCGGCGAGTTCTGGTTGCAGCGTAGGCGCGGTTACGATCCGAGCACATGGAAGGCGAAATGCAGGTAATAAACTCCTGGTCAGTTGACTGTCCAACAGTGTTCCCACTACGAACATTCTACACTGAGAAAATGTTTGTTTTGTTGCGCACGAAGCGTGTGAAATTGCGCAACCATGTAGACACACAAATAGTGAAGCGTTTCCAGCGTTAAAATATCGCTATGCAATATATACAGTATATACCATATTAAATTTAGAATCTTGGAAGCGCGCGAGAATGAGATAGCACTGCGCAAAGTGTCTGGTGGCACTGCGCACCTTAGAGGGAACACTGCTGTCCATTCTGTTAATCCGGTGACGACGTGGTTAATGTTCTGAGATCATACCGTTAACTTCACGAAAGTTTTACGTCATAAGTGTCACGAAAGTGTCTACTTTTTTTTACTTTGTTGCGTGCTGCAATCAACCTCTTGTCCGACAAATGATTCTCTGGATCGAGTCTGTAGTGTGCAACCAACGTATACATTTTTGCTTCATGCAGCATTGGTGGAAACAGGCTGAATAAAGAAAATATTGTCCTACAAATGTTATGCTAATGTGTGCCTGGCTGATTATTTGCTTGTAAATGTTGAGGTTTTGACGAGAGTACCTCGAAATGCTGTTGCAGGTGCAAGCACCCGCATACTGAGCATTCTCCTTCCGGATTGCGGCAGTGCAACGCTACGGAATGCAGGTAGGTGGAGTTTGTTAGCACGAGCTCCTGCAAGAGTTGATCGATGTCAAACGTCAAGAATTTGCTGCTAACTGATTTGCTTGAAACGTTGAGAGCATCATGCGCTTACTTTTTCAAGTGCTTGCTCTCCGCCGATACGAGTCTTATAACTTTGCTGCCATTCAGTTTCAAAGTTGACAAAATATATTTTTGGAGTTAGTGTGCTTGACATTTACTTTAAGGGTTTGATCAAGTGTTACAAGTTAGGTAAGGCAGCTCATAAAAAACTCAGTTGCATTTCATGTAAATAACATATGTAAAATGTGATGTAGCATCAAATAATTTAAAAAAATGGATCTTTCAAACATCAGAGGCGTAAGTTCTTAATTGTTGGTCGTTACTTTGGATCGCGCACTAAGAACGCCTGAACAATCTCCACCAGCCCGTGGCCTGGTGGTAAGTGCGTCCACTTAGGTGCTGGTAGGTCTGGAGTTCGAATCTCGACCGGGCTAAAACTTTGTAAATTGGTACTGTGGCCTTCTTGCCAGGCGTGCGGAAGTGCTGCGGGAACCATGTAGACAAGAGGCGTTAATATCCAGGCTTAGGTCGGCCACCAATTGTCAATAAATCTGTCGCATTTCGTGCGATCCAACAAAAAAAATCTCCACAAAACTCTTGTTTTCTCAGGAGAGTATTTTTTTATTTTCGTATTTTCATTAGTTTGTTTGAANCGTTGAGAATATCATGCNTATATTTTTACGACTGTTCGCTCTCCGCAGATACCACTCTTTCACTTTTTCTTCCACTCGGTTCCAAATTTGGCGAAATAGACTTTTGAAGCTAGTGTGCGTGAACTCATGGCCTCTGCCGACCGTCGCTTTAGGGTATCTTTTCTGTGTGAAGGCCAGGACTGACGTATGGTTAGACGAAAACGTAGTAGAAATCACCCAACGCTTTGTCTTTTTTCAAAACACCCTGCAGGACCACAGTACCAAGATAATGGGAATCGGGCGAACGAACAGCCATCGCTTGGCCACAAGTTTCGCATTGCAGCGTCACGCACATCTCGGATGTCATGTTTGCACCGCTTTGTGGCCCTGCGTATCGCTGCTGTGTCTTTTTCTCTATTCCTCTCCGCCGTGCAGCGTATACAATCAAACAAGCGGGTTCTTGGTGTGCCGAGTTTTGGCAATTTTTTATGTTTTGAAGGTGCGGCAAATTCCAGTCCAACTTTTTGTGTGCTGCCTGCGATCGACATTGGGAGGAGCACCAAACGTTTTTCGACACTGATCAGACCAGAACACAAAAAGGTCTTCCCCAAGGTAGACGTTGGCAGTGTTGGCATAGCATTGTTGATGTAACGGTATTTTTCAGGAATAAACCTATTCGTCGTGGTAGCCTAGAATAATAGCCTAGCGGTTAATATATATTGTGGTAAAGGACCATCTCACTTTCAATAGCGAAGTGTATTCAATCAGGATATCGAACAAAGCTGTAGAAGTATAATGCTCTACACATCGAACTATGTTGTCAGGATGTCTGCTTAGAAAAACCTTGGGTTACATGCTGATGTGCAAAGTTTCGCAACAAGCTATGCATGGCGTACGCGCATAGCTTAGCAGTGTCAATTTGTTGGTTTCGATGACATAATTTTTTTCCACATGGAAAATTGCAGAGATTAAAAGAACTTGCCGAAACCTAGTACTGTATATTTTGGGAAAAAATGAGTTTCTCGCAGCGATAGCATCGGACTGAATGTAGTTTTGGCGTTATGACTGTTTGATTGATCCATTTGTTTTTATTTCAGTTATTTGCAAGAAATACGAGTAGTTTATTTGTAGAAGTGAAAATGGCAATTAATTTTATGGCGCAGCACAGCAGTGATGTAAAAAGGTATCAAAAATAAGTATCATTTCAAAGTAATTTCGATGAATTTAGTTCCGCTGATGATTGTGATGCCGTCGCGCAACGTAAAACTGCTTCGATGGTAACGATCGGCGGATTTTTTAAGGCGAGGATTATCTTCCTTTCGCGGAAATTCCGAGATTGCGCAACATGGCTCTCACTGGCCACGCCGGCAACAATTCGAAGTACAATGCACTTACGAACGGTATGGGTCCCAGGCTTGCCATTGCAGCGACTCCTGTCGACAATAATACGCCGGTGCCATTCGGATACCACAGGTCCAAGCAAGAACCGTTCGGATCATGAACTATGGTTAAATCCGATGCATTTTTTGTTTGAATTTTGCTACAATTTCGTAATTTGATTGCAAACAGGTGAAAGTTCACGTGATTGTTTAACAATCGGCACTTACGACGACCGATGTTTTCTGTAGGGCTGATAAGTCCCTAAAATCACGCATCTGGTACATAGGCTCTAAAATGGATTATTAGTCTCGTTCAGAAATTTGTTGCTTGAAAGACGTTTGAATAGGCCCTAATTTGAGATAGAGTTTGTACGAATGCAGCCTGTGGTGTTCAAATTTGTGCTATTGCTTGAATATCTTTAAGGGTAAAATCAGTTTGAATTCATGCCGTTGATCATGTGTAATGCGTATGCAGGAATGCTAAAAAGGCTTGTTTCTTACATTACGGTTAAATTGCAAAACAAATGGAAACCAAGGAAATGGAGTCTCTTTTCTGATGATTACTTTTATTGCCAACGTTTCGCCCACCTATTCAAGTAGGCTTCCTATGTCTTAAACACCTTATATGCAAAAGTAGTAACCGTTTGTCGTTGTACTTCACATCGCCCACTGTTTTTGTTGCCTGTGAGGTGCTGAGAAACAATGCTCTCATGAAGCCTACGTGGACAGGTGGGCGAAACGTCGCCAAATAAACGAATTAGAAGTAATCACCAGGACTCCATTTGTTTCAAATTAACAGTTGGTGGTAACCACGAAACACAAGTAGCAGAAAAAACAGCATTTTTCAAATGGGTACATGAGTACCGGTCGTATTTATTTGGTCAGTATGCTTCATCTCATTTTCTGTGATCCTGGTTCGCACTTTTGCTTTACTGTCTCGCGCCCTACCATCTCTATGTATGAAATTATTGTTGAGGGTAACGTTAAAACAAGAGTTTAAAATGGCATAGGTTCCTTGTACTTAAGAGACTTGGATGTTTTTTGTTTTGCTCCCGTTGTTGGTGTACTGCATTGGTCTTCGCAGTTGTTAGTGTTTTTAGAGTATTACCTTAAATGACAATTTTAGCTTTTTTACGGTTGCGCTGTTCTTATTGTTTCATTTAATATTTGTGAGCACATTACCTTTACGTGCGTTGCGAGTGGTCTCCTAATCGACCTAAGGCAATATGT
>JGI24159J19872_10003593_pt1 | contig 19400 bp, 12 predicted proteins | sample Ectturendosymbi4_FD_19872 | JGI IMG/M metagenome (IMG submission 19872) | reverse complement strand
CTAGACTGGCCAATCCGTTTGAGCCCTTGAACAGCTCTCTAGCGCAATCGGCGGAGGAGCTAGGGCGTTGGTAAGGCAACCGAAAACTGCTGTTTTTCAGGCCGCAATCGAAGTACGAATATATCGTACGCCGGCTCTCAAAGTATTAAGAAACTACAATTGTCTGACTTCTGGCATTTCAGTTAAATGCTGAAATATTGCTGTAGCTCATTTAAGTAGCCTTTTTGATAAAAGTATTTTGTATCTTACAGAGTTTATAGATAGAGGTATAGCACAGTATGGTTGAATAACTGTTGGAAAACAAGCATGAATAATCAGAATTCATCGTTCCCTCAACAATCCCGGCCCAGAGGGTTTGGGCCTCTAAAGTTTCCTCCGCAACAAACCATCCACCTGGGTGATGATATGCCACCTGGAACTCTTCCCAATTTTTTTGCTGGTGGTCAGCCCAACCTTCAACCCATGTCATTTGGAGGACAATTTAACCCATATTCTGGAAACAACAGGAATATTCAAGGTGTTCCTGGAGGGTTGAACTTTGCCCTTGGAACTCATCAAGGCATGAACTTGCCAATGGATCAATCTCAGTTCAGAGGAAGCTCACCATCTTCTGCTTCTGTTTCCACGGATTCTGGTCGCTTTTTATCACCTTCTTCATCTTCTGGTAGTTTAAATGCCTCAGCCAGAATGACTCCAGAGCATATCATACGCTCTTACAGCCAAGAGAGTGTAGGAAAACTTAAGCTTGTGCCAGATCTTGAGGTGAGATTTCGTTTGTTAACTCATCCATGATTTCCATAATTGTGAAAGTGCTCAAAAACCCTGGAAATATTTGTGTTGGTTTATGGAGAAGTTTAGAATAAATTCAAAGGTAGGTTACAATGGAAAATCAAGGAAATTGGAAAAAGTGTCTGTCATAATTACCTCCATTAAAAAAAACTGAAGTAACAATGTCAAAAGAGGTCATCTGTTGTCATCAAATAATTCACTAGGTAGGTGATGCATCAATAATTCAATCACGCCGACTCAAATGTGCTAAAAATTGCATGTAGATCTCAAACGACATACCTGAAAAATAGATTTTGACACAAACTGTACTACTCTGAAGCAGAAACTGTGACAGATTTTTGATTATATGCAGGATGAATGTTTGCACATTTCAGTGTAGACAATGAATATTTGTGTAATTTTTCAGTGGTTCTGTTGGTCTTTTTGTGACAAATCTGAGCATAGCTAGGAATTTTGAGTGACCAATCTTGATACTTAATCTGTTTCCAGAGAAAATTTTCCTTATTTGTTCATTTTATTTTTAGGGTCTTTGTCTGGTTTGCTGGTCATGAAATAGAAATATGCCTTGGTGTTGAGAGAGTGTTTCAATGTATGCTGAGCCAATTCACTCAATGCTTTCAGAAAGTTGCTGGCTCCATTGTGCCGTAGCCTCATGGGCTAATAATACTAACAAGTGTGTTGTACTTCGGACATTTCTACTGCAAACCATGACCCATCAAAAAGTTGTCCTGATAGTTATTTTCTCTCACCAAATGTTCTACCTATCAACAGATTGCATGAGCGAAAAGTAGCCTTGACTTTTTGAGGGGTGTTTCTAACAGTGTGATCACCAGCGCTCAGTGATTAGCATCAGCACTCCTCAACTGCTGGTACATGTGTTGGTTCTGGTAATAAGCCTATCCTTACTGTCGCGTGGCCACAATATAGTTGAAGAAGAATGTGTTATCGTGCACTTGTGAAGCTGCGATTACGCGACGAGATGGAACTGTTTCAATAGTTGCTTGTGTGCGTCATAGCATTTTTTAAATACAACAGCATGAACTTGCCAATGGAGTTCTGGCCTCATTTCGTTTTCAAATATATAACCTTGATCTATAATCCAAGGCTAAACAAACAACAAGCGTGTCGTGCACTGGTGTTATGTTTTTACACTGGTCACCACGCTTGTTTCGCAGAGTATCGACATCATATGAGTGAAGCAGCGTTGCTCTATCGCTGGTACATGTGCCATTGCAGATAGACGAGTCCCTCACTATTTCGACATGGGAATTACGCAAAAAGGAAAGAAACATAACCAAAGAATTCCATGCATGAAAGTGGGACAGACTTATCAAGTTGGGAACCTTGAAAGCCTGAATCTGTAGGTTCTAATTGCCAAAATGATTCCAAATGTTTTAAGAACATGGGTGCATTTTTCAACAACTCAGCACGTACTGACGTCGTGTTGTGTCCGGCTGTTCCTTCCGTTTATTTTGTAACAGTTGAAAATTGATATAAAACACCTGTAAGAATCATAGCAAGTTCGTTTCGGGGGTGGCCATGGCCTCTTCGGCCTCATTCTGGCTGCGCCACTGGCTCCAAATCATATTCAGCTCTAAAAAGACGCATTAGTAGGCTGTTTTTCGCAACATTGAGGAGTTAGCACGCATAGTGCATCCATATTCATCTGCAGTGCGTACTTCAGTTTGTACGCTGTTGTACGAGGTCTGCCTGCGTTGAACACACCTGCAGTCATCGGCAAACGTGCTCGTAACTTGGCAGTGTTATCAGTTTGTATGACTGTTGCTGTTTACAGAAAATGAAAAAGAAGAGGGACAACAGTTGCGATGCCATATAAATGTAAATTTGCTATTTCATTGTGTCTTGCACCTTCAGCAGAATAAAGCTCAATCTTTGAGGAGAACGGCAAAAGCTTTTTTTGTTATACCTATAGTTTTTTCATGTTGCAAAGAACTTTTCACAGGGTCGTGGGTTGCATGCCATTTACAGATTTGTAAAGATGACACAACTTGACTCACGATACTGTTTTTAATGGAAGACTGAAACATAGGAAAGTCTATTTTTGTCGGCACGACGCTTGTTTGACGGCCTTGGCTGTCATCCTGCACAGTTTGAGCTCATGCCCATGGTAACTGAATCGTTTGGAAATTACATGGTTAAGGAAAGAAATGCAAGCAGGTGTTCTCAGGCAGAGATAAACCCGTCGTAAAAACTATCGCAAAGTTCGCGATTGGTGAACAAACGCTGAGACAATGATTGCAGTATGTTGAATATTGCTGCCATACGCTTTTCATCATGGTGTTTCACTAAGAATGTAGGCATGGGTTTAGGAAGCAATTATGGACATTGTCGGAAAACTAAAGTTTTCACATTTTGAGAAAACATCAGGTGACTTCCCAGCATGCTATGTGTACGGCGCTGAAACTGTCGACGGTTGTAAATAAACCCTAAGCAATCACAATGATTTCGTAGTGCACGTGATTAAACCTATTTTTTATTTGCTTCACGAAATTGGAAAGCGCCTTAGACACAAATAAATTGTACAACGTGCAACAATTCACAGAAAATGTGCATAGAAACCAGCCTGGTGGGCAACTTTTTCAAGTTTGCTTCGAAAAAGTGGCAAACGCAAGTTGTTGTGGACCCAAGTTTTTCACAGTCGTTGCCAGGAAAGAGATCTAGCATTTTAAGTTGATCGAATTAGACAAATCAGCGAAAAGCACTTTCAAACTTTGCACCATGGTTATTTTTCGTAGCGAAACCACGAAAGATTAATGGATCCCCCAAAATTTATTAAAAATGGGTGCAAGTTTTTAACTAACAAATTAGCTTTCGAAATATTGCACCCTTTGTACTTGTGTTACTGTTTGTTTCTATAGCTCTTTCCAATATGCGTATTTCAACTTTCCAATACGCGTATTTCAAAACAGGTGGATGTAAAGTTCCAGCTCAACTGTTAGCAATGATAAGTTTTATAGTGAAAATCATTGGAAGCACGATGTTATATTCGGAAGGAAATTTACATAGTTTCGAATTCGTTGGGAGCCCTCCTTTGTTTGCTACAACTTAATTTGCTTGGTTTTGTTACGTTGCGTTTGTGAGAAACTGTCTGTCGCATTGGTCATGCTTGATGTTGAATTTCGTGCTGATCTCCATTCTGCGCATGTATATGTGATGTTTGTGTAGAGTCAATGATATCGGGCTAGCGTCCAGTTTTTTCTACAGTGTCGCCCCTCTTTAATTTTAGAATTTTACAAACGTAATTTTAAATATGTAGCCAATGGATTTCGTTGCCACGGATTTGGTCGACCACGGAGAAATCGGACGGGGAGCGTTTGGATCTGTCAATAGAATGACTCACCGGCAGACATCGACCGAAATGGCCGTGAAACGAATTCGTTCAACAGTGGACGAACGAGAACAAAAAAGGCTACTGATGGATCTCGACGTGGTTTGTGAACTATCTTGGTTGTACTTGGGAAAACGTGTGGTTTTCAGCCGAGACATTCTCAGGAAGAGTTCTTGCAGTGTTTAGGTTAAGCTTCCAAAAATGGTACGATAGTATCAGTCAAAAGATCCGCTTTATCCCCACTGTCAGTTGTGAACAATATTACCTCAGACGGTCGTACGTCTCAGGGCAACAGGATGGTCCAAAGATAAAGTTGCTCCCATTCTTTTTCCCTGAGTCTTTCCATGTCCTCTTTATATGATAAACATTCACAAAACGTTATGAAAAAATTGTTCTTCCTGCTGGTTGCACCAACTACCGCCACGTCGTATCGAAGTTTCAAACCTAATGTTGTTGCAAGTGACGTGTGCTGGCTTCTGAACATTTTGTTGATTTTATCACAGGCACGAGATCAGATCGCCTTGCAATATTAAGGTTGCCAAAGGGCTTGAAGCTTTAACCTCTCGCAGTGGTTTCAACGCTAGAAACTTGCCAATGAAAGAAATGTTTTTGTTGATTCAATGTATTACGTGATCAGTGAACCTAATATTGCCTAATTTCGGCCGAGGCGTAAGAACATCAGTCAATATTTTGCAGCGAAGCTTGCTCTAAATTTGAAGCAATCCGAGATATGTTCCTCTGTCACGACGATGTAAGACAGAATAAAATTTTCCCGATTGGTTTTGTAAGTAATGTTTCTGACTTGAAGGGAAGCAGCTGATGCAGACTAGGGCCCAGACGCGCAATCTTTGCTTCTCAGGCTCCTTTCGTTGCTCCTTAAATCACGTGTGCACGTTGGATGAGAAACGCTGGCAGAAGAACTGCTCAAGATGTGGCGTTGCTACGTAAAATTTTGTGCATGCCTTGTGCTACGTTACGCAACTCCAATGACACGTGACTGTTTTTGAAGTGCTTTGGAGCAGTAGTTTACGAATTGCTTGGCGCTGCGCATCCTCCAGAACGTTTCACGTTTTTCTGTTTTTACCTCATAAAAAAATACTAAAGCATTTTTCCCATGGATTCCAGCAGAAAGTTCGCCCCGCACTCTTTAACATTTGCTTGTCGTCGGAAAGCGCTGTCGCAGATCCTGTTATTACGCCACGCTTCTGTCTGGCTTCGATGTTTCGTTCCTCGCATCCGTTTATGATCGCCAGGTCATGCGCAGCAGCGACTGCCCGTACATCGTCAAGTTTTACGGCGCCCTTTTCTGGGAAGGGGATTGCTGGATATGCATGGAGCTGATGTCTACGTCGTTGGACAAGTTCTACCGCTTTGTTTACCATCGTCAAAACAACCGGATTCCCGAAGAGATTCTCAGTAAAATTGCGGTCGCCACCGTCAAAGCGTTGGATTATCTTAAGGTACTCCATGCCACGTGATGCGTTCTTCTGTAGAAAGTTGCAACAATAAAGAGATAGCGATCGCTGGAGATTGATTTTTGACAACAAGAGCAATGTGCAACGAGATACGACGTCGTCATATACGTTGTCAAGTTGTTAGTGAATTTTTGCAACGCTATCAAAAGCTGCTGGCTGTATGGCTGGTGGTTGTCTTCACCACCATAATGCTTTTGTGAAATGTCTTTTCCCAAGAGGTTGTTAGGCCGTGGATCGCAGTGTCACTCACGATCGTTAAGCTTTAATTTTTAATTTAGGCTCCTGACTTGTTTGACGACTTTCTCTGAGTTTTGGTAAATTTCCGTCGGTCCCTTTACCGTTTCAGGGAAATTGTCATGTACTGTTGAAGAACGTATTCAAGCCTTCGTGCTCTGTTAACATGGGTTGTAATGTCTTGTTAATGGTTTCGTGAAAGTCTAAAAACATCCCAGCGGTTGGAGAACGAGGGCGGTGTCTGTTCAGTTCGTGCATTAGATTCAAGCAGTGCCGGCGTGATTAGTCCTTCCTTGGTAGCAGTGAATTCATATCGACCCCCACCCCCCCTCGACTCTTGACGACTTCTCGCTGATTCTCGCAGGAAAAGCTCCAAATCATTCATCGCGACGTGAAACCTTCCAATATCTTGATCGACCGCGGCGGCAACATCAAACTGTGCGACTTCGGCATCAGCGGCCATCTGGTCAACTCGATCGCCAGGACGCGCGACGCAGGCTGCCAGCCGTACATGGCGCCCGAACGAATCGACACCAGCCGGTCGAGAAACGGTGCGTTGCTATCGGTCATTGGCGTAGCCGGGTTGGGCAAAGGGGTCATGCCCGCCGAATTTCTGACGTATCTTGTCATTTTGTGCTTCGAGAGGCGATGTCCCAAACCAAATACTGCTGTTCGCTTAAAGCCGAGATAGTTGGTCCATCCCAAAGTTTTGGGCCGACTACCCCGCTGCTATCGGTGCCTGCGTTGGCAGCAGGATCGCCACGCAAGTGTTCCGCCCAACTTTTCTCAACATGAAAAGTGGAATATACCGAAAAGACTTTCCGGGAAAAGTTGTGCAAAATATGCGAAAACGCCCGCGGGGAGTTGCGGTGTGTGTCGACAGTTCCGCGTTTCGTTATGCTCTTGTCTGTTCGATGCTTGGCCGAAGAGTTGCAGCTTTTTTTCAGCAATCTTCCGCTGCCAACCCCTTTGCATTGCCCGGTAGCGACGGAGCAGTGGTCTCCAATGCAATCCTGCATTATTTTTAACTCACTGTCGCACGCATCGAACCACGCGCTACTTAGAAAAAAAGCACCTTCCTCGCGCTTGTCCATGCACAGAGGGCTACATTAAATGCTTGTGGCGAGGCGTTGCGTAAAACCACCCCCCGATCGCGCGATTCTAGTGTCGTTGTTGTTTGTGTGCGCAGGTTACGACGTGCGCTCCGACGTGTGGAGTCTCGGCATAACGCTGATCGAGCTGGCCACCGGCAAGTTCCCCTACCCGAAGTGGAACAACGTGTTTGATCAGCTGACGCAGGTGATTCACGCCAGCCAGCCGCTTGTTTACGCGCTCATCGCGCCCGTTCAGCTCGCGCCGCGACGGTGCTATTTGCTGCTTTTGCGACTTTTCGCCGGCTCTGCCGTGACCGGCAGATAAGCACACCGCCACAAAGAACCAGCTGACGAAACCGCAGACGCGTCGGCAAAAAAAAAATGCGCGAAAAAACTTTTCTTAACATTGCAGACCCGTACAGTTGTCACTGCTTGTTGTGCTGTAACGCGCTGAGCTTTGAGGTTGTCACGGAAACAGTCGATAAAAACCTCGCTCCTTCGTTACCGCTGCATATTTGAGGCGTCGCAAAGCAATGACTCATCATCCAGCCGTCTGTTGCGCTCTTTGCCGGGAAAACGGGGCTACATGGTAGCCTTCCGCAGCGGTTGATTGCCGAGCCAATTATGCCCTTACTCGCCTCCACCCGCTTGAATGCGCCATACGGGATCGAAGCAACCACCCAGTTCTGCTAACGCTGCATGCGTGCAGCAGTTCTTCGGACGGCCCTGCCGTCGCTGCTGCTATTAATTTGAGATCGACTTTTTCAAGTAGCGGCGACCTAGTGACGCCAAGACGTCGAACACGAGCTCGGCAGGGTCGCGCCTGGCGGAACGTGACAATCGAAAAGATGTTTTTGCGCTTGCAACGGTGCGGTTTTGCGGTAGTGTATTCCGGAAGCGCGCGCTTTGCGGTTTCAAACGTTTCTTTTTTACAACGATCGCCTCGAGCGTCATGGACTTTTTTGCCATTTTCTTGCCCAGATGCCCGTTGGTTTTTGATACCGTAAAGTTCCAGAACGAAAATAAAAGACAAAGACGACGTTTCAATTCCATTTTCTTGATTGACGAGCGGATAAATTTGACCTGGCTTTGACAGTGTTTTCTGAGAAAAAAATTAGGAAAATTTTCGTTCTTGTTTCAGTGCACGCTTAACCTAATTTGCTGCCGGTGCGGCCGAATTGTCGTGTGAAGTACAAAACGCAGCAAGATTAGTTAAACCCTTGCCTCATCGAAGTTGGGTAAAACGCAGCAAAATTTCATTGCCTCATTGCTTGTGCTGTTTTTTCTTAAGTTAATTCATAACCACGAAATCTTGGGTCAGAGCGGGCTGCACCAAACATGCGTTCGGCTTGCTAAGACAAGAAGATCGAATAATTTCTATATTTTCACGACTTGCGACAACCTTGTGCATCAGTGTTCAAAAGCTGACGAACTAGTTGAAGTTGGGCGACGTCTCTTTCATATCGGCGATGCTCTCAGCGTTTGCGTAAAGTTATTCCAACGTGCTTGTAAAAAGAACACGACTAAAAATCGGGATTGTGAAAAGTCACTTGCCAGATCTCAACAGCCAGGTTTAAATCTCGTGACACTTCGTTGCAAAGCCTGTTTGCTTTAAAATGCACTGTCAGATGTTGAGAGCCATGCCAACCCCAATGAGTGCTACATGCAGCTTTGACTGATCTGCTGCGTGATCTGCAGCAGTGCCGAAACGAAATGTGCGCTGCGGATACGCTTCACCGCGGCTCTTCCCCGCATCGATTGGATCACGATAGGCTCCACGAATGGTGTTACCAATGATTCCACACAACATATGTACAGTAGAGTACGAGTAGCGCATTCCTTAGTGGTTCCAAGTATGGGAATTTCTCTCCGGTGATCTCCTGTGCAAGAGCGCTGCCAGTTCTACCCTAGTTTTTTTTTATTCTTCGGCAACTTCTTACGCAGTGAACCATCGTGTGTGTGTTAGTTCGCCTCAGTATCCGTGCAAATTAGAAATACAGGATTGTGTGTGCATACCACAAAAGTTTATTATGCTATCTTCCTTGACGTCATTCCAGTCATCAATCAGGCAGTAAATGCGTATACTAGAGTCTAGGGCAGTGGTTCTTAACCAAGGGTAAATTTACCCCTGGGGATAGATTTCATCTTCCAAGGGGTAAATTTACTGAAGTATAAATTGCAGCAAACGCAAATTTTTGTGAATCATTCTAAACTGTAAGAGTTTGTTAATTCTTATTTTTAATAAATGAGCACCACTGAGTGTATTGGGGGTAAATCTGGTAATCTTGTTTGATAAAAGGGTAAGATATGTAAGAAAGGTTAAAAACCACTGTTCTAGAGTTTCCCTACCTTTTTTCTCTTGCACCCTTTTTTCTCTTTTTCTCTTGAAAGTTTTGTTCTGATCTCTCGCCCCCTACAGTTTATGATCAAGAACTAGCCTTGAAACGTTTAGAAAGGAATCTGCAAGCTCGCAAATAAGAATAGATTGCCGTTGCTGTTCACGCGAATAATAATTAATATCGTGACATATAGGTTTGAACAAACCTCGTGTTTTTGTCTATTATATTCCACTGCGAAAGAAAACAAAAAATCCGCAGGAGGGTAATAAATACATCAATTTCCTGGCATTAAGACGGACGCTTCCCGCACCCTTGGTTGGGAACCACCGCTGTAGTCTAAAGACCGTGGTTGGCATTGGGTTTGCGATGTGACTCTCTGGAAATTTTCGTCTGGAAGTAGCATATTTTAATGGTATGGTTGTTTTGGCAAAATTTTATTTTTCCAACTCGGAACGAAGAGAAAAACATTTTGTTACAAAGTCAATGGGAAAATATCAAATTTAAAAGTCCAGGGGGCTTGCCACACACTTCCGACGTTCATGGATACACATGTGTCGCCGGTGTGTCTTGCACGACTCAAGTAAATCACACGAAACAACCCAGCTGCGTATGAGTGTGTGGTATAAGGCAAGCAGCCGGCACTGCCAGCTCTCGCGATCAGTCGGTCGTTGAAATAGTCGCCATCTTCGTCATGAAGGCAGTGAGCTTCGTGCTTTATCGTCTCAACTGATACTGAGCAAAACTTTAAAATGTCACTGTGGCTGGAAAAGAACACATATCTTGAAATAGAGAAGGTGAACGAAAAATGTCCAGTTTCTTTTTCCTCCCAGCCCTACAAATAACCTTCCCCGCTGCTGCATGCCCAGCTTTCAAGCATAGTTCGCGCTTCGCATAGGAAATTCCATCGTTCATCGTAGTATGCCACTCCTTTCACAATACGAACGTCAAACCAAGTCCCTGCCAATTGCGATTGGATGACTCGCTTGTGGATATGTAGGTGGGTGGTTCGTGTGCGGCGCTCATTCGTCGAATTACGCGTTTCCTTTTTAACTGCGGCATAAGCGTCGGCTGCTGTTGATGGATTAAGATCGAACATTTACAATAGTTTATAACGATGTACATTCATCTGGTCGATCAAGTCACTATCCTTCGACTTTTTAGAAGCATTTAGAAGCAAATTCTGGATATGGTGCTTTTCAGCTATTTCAAGGATCTGTGCGAAAACTGCAGTAACTTCGGTCAATTCAAATCCTTATCATAGCGACGGAAACAAGCTCACCCAGAGATTGTCCGACACCCTGCGAAATTGCTTTGATGTATCGCGTATAGTTCGAGCGTAGTTTTATGATGACGCCCACCTCCGCAAAACACGTCTACTGTCGATAGGGTCGCGAACAGCTAAAATATTTAAGAGAAATCATTTCGGGGCTAAACGTCTCCAAATCGGAAAAATTGTGCTTAAAATTTTGGGGTCAGTTAAACCCTTGCTGTTAAGAATTTTTCACGTATCGCTCATATAAACGACAGTGTGTTAAAAGCTGACAAAAGCGGCATGTTCTTAAATATTGGCTACAAAAGTGGTACATTTTTCAAAACAAGTTTAGCAATGAGTAAAGTACTCTATTCCAACTATTCCATTGCATGGTCAGTGGCAAACCCCCCTGAAGACCAAGAATTTTAACAAAATTCTCATGTCAGAAGCACGTGCGTACTCTTTATTCTTGCTACGTAGTGTGTTTGTTGGGTGTTCTTGTCGTCCTTGTTTTTCTTCTGTCATCGGCGGAGCTTTCTTTGAAATGACCAAAAAAAAAATTAAGTCAATTCGGTCATAATGTACGGAAACGTAGGCCAGTGAATGCGGTTACGGCGAGTCTTGACCCTATTGCGGGACAAATGACCGAAATGTCTCAGCGAAAAAAAGCCAATTGTCACGTACTATCTACGACCACTGCTTCCCGCGTTATTTGCCGCATTTTAAATCGCAAGCGTTAAATCTTCTCTGTAATGAAACATTTCGCGACACAATCGCGTCAACTTGGAAAGCTTAGTCACGAGCGAGTAGGTCCGACCAGCTTGTTCTCATGCAGTTGTTCCCAGTAAATAAATGGGGTTTTGCAGCAATGCAGTTTCACAAGCTGGCAATCTTGGTGTCAAGGTGTGGCTTGAATCTCCTCACAGTTGCTAGCGGTCGCTTCACATTCGCCAAACAATTGCAACGTGCATACCCTGCTACGAAAGATAATACATAACAGGAAGTATGCTTGTGTGTTATCAAACGTTTGAGCAACTTCTTGATCTTCAAGATGTACGCCTTTGTTTCTCTGACTTCTATGTAAACTGTTCACTTCACGCAAGCTATAACTATATGCAAAATATATGCTGTATGCAAGCTATATGCCAGGGGTCACCAACCTTTTTGAAACTGCGAGCTACTTCTTTGGTACCGATTAATGCGAAGGGCTACCAGTTTGATACACACTTGCGAAATAAAAAGAATTGCTCAATTTATCTTCAATTATCTTACCAATAATAAAATTCCTGATATTCATCAACGCGAAGACACTGATCATGTTAATGCTATTTTCAGCAAAGGCCCGCAGACGGCCCACGTTGTCCGTGTGGGCGACCTGGTTCCCGTACCACGCTGGTGACTCCTGCTATATACTATACGCAAACTGCGAACATCACGGTTTTCGAGGCGAATTTAATCCTTGAACGATTTCGCGCTCGCGGCTGCTTCGATTCCTGTGCGCGGCAAGTTCTTTTGTTTGAAAGGTGGTCCGCGGCGACCCCCCCAAGCTGAGGCAGAACATCAACGGTCTGACGTTCAGCGGCGGTTTCGTCGATTTCGTCAACATGATGACGATTGCGGACTCCGAGCAGAGGCCCAAGTACGACCATCTGCTGTCCACCGCTTACCTATGCGAGACGGCGCAGCGCAACGTCAACGTCGCCTCTTACTTTTGCGCCGTATTGGACCGTATGACCCCGTCCGACTTCCTGGGAAATTCCGGCGGTGACGACGCTTTCCGCTGACAGGGCTTCGGGCTGTGGAGTTAACCGGGGTTGCCGCGTGAACGAAGGCCTCGTTGTCTGAATGCTTCTGAATTTCGGTAAAGAATGTTGTGATTCTCGAGCGAGTTATCGTGCGGAGCAAAGTTTTATTTGCTCGTGACGTTTTTCCTGCGCGTCCTTGACTCCTCACATCTACATATCCTCCTCCAGAGTGACCATTCCAAAAACTGGAATGGGTTCTTCCGTAATTTGCGCGTTGAAAACCTCGCAAAAGGACAGCTCGGTTTACCACATCGTGGTTGAACTCTTTTTGACGCTCAGAGTATAGCGCCATGACAGCTTGATTTTGCATAAATCGGAGATTAAGCGAATATTTCGTGTTTGCACAGACATCGTTGGATTTGACCAGGCCGCAATTGCATGTTTTCTGCAAGTGTAGGGCGCCGATAAACTTTTAATTTTCTCCCATTGCTGCGTGTACTTCAAGTGGCCTAGTTCATCACCGTAGGTGTAGTCCGCCACTCAAGTTCAGCATCCCATGTACTAAAAGCAGCGCTGGTCGACATGCTCGTCTTTACGTGTGCCGCTTGTCCAGCAGAGTCATGACAGAGAAAAAAGTTCTGCCGTGTTGGCTTTGAAAGTCTCGGTCACATGATATCGAAGACGTAGCGACTGTTGCCAAAGAAATGAGCATCGGGCTTGTCTCGCTTTAAATTTTCGCCTTCTCGCGTTCGTCCCAGTTGTCGTTAACGCCAAAAAACGGAACTGCTACGTTCGCTGCCCTCAGCATAAGTCGCCACGACGCCTGTCGGCACCGGCGCACTGCTGTTCACACTTGACGCTATGTCACCATGTGTGTCGGGGAAGGATCCGATCATTCCCGAAGTATTGTCCGATCGTTCCCGAAGTATTTTCCAGCATCATGTCATATTCAATCAAAGCTGTCCTACCGTGTGCGCGTGTTGTGAAACATAAGCAATTGCTGTACCGCTTACAGTTATTTAATCGTCGTGTTCTGTTTGACTTTCGTTGGTGAAGTGCTCGAGCTTCGCGCGTAATGACCCTGTCATGCGTTTATTCTCGCCGAAACGGTGCACTGTGTCGGAAGCGGCCGATGCGCTGTTCTTCGGGGACTGTTTTATGCGTTTTGTTGTGTGCTGTTAACCTCTTTTATCGCCCGCAGCCATTCACTTTAACCATAGAAGTGAAACGGCGTTTACAGCCGTACCTTTTTCCATTGAAGCGCAGTGGAGTTGTGTGCGTGCGATGGAACGCGACCCGGAAACGCTTCACTTCGAAACGCTTTTCAAACCCATCGTAAAACAAAATCTTTGTTCCGTTCTCCGTTTCTGCTCTTCGCCAAGAGTTCTAGCACAGTTCCTAGTGCCGCGCTGAACCCAGCCGACGTCGTTGTTCGGGCCTCCGGGACGCCTACTCGTTTGCAGCAGCCAAAAAAATACGTGTCACGTGCATTTCGCTCTCCTAGTCGCGGCGCAATTGACGAGTCCGTGCCGTTGTCATGGCCACGGTATGCCAGGCATGCGTCAATGACTGGTTCTCCCGTTTTTCCGCGCGCGTCCCGTGCTTCAACATATGTCGATTTTTTTCGCTCGCTTAGCGTGGATATCCTCGGTTTCGTGGTGCTGTCCGTCTGGTCGTTTCAGGAAATCCTATCCCTCCCCCAATCAGTGCTGCGCGCGTCTCCCTGCTTTCGCGAGTATCGCGCGTGAACTTTGCAAGTGTTGACTTCGTCGGTCCGCCGCGTCTGCTTTTCCGCGCTGACGCCGGAGAGCACAAAATTCATTGTTCCTTTCTCCAACTTTCAGAGAACGTTAAGGTTTGTGTGCAGCGTTCCCTCTAGGATTCGCACATGCGCAGTACCACCAGACCATTTGCGCAGTGAAATCTCGTTCTTGCGCACTTGCAACATTATAAATTTAATATCGTATATATATATCGCATAGACCTTTTACAGCTTGAAACGCTTCACTAGCTGCGTCCACATGGTTGTGCAATTCAATGCGCACCAGAACAAAGATTTGCTCAGTGTAAAATTTTCTTGGAGGGAACACTGTTCGTGTGTGAAAAACAAATGGAAAAGTTCAGGCATGTTCACACAATGGTCGTGGATGTTTCAATTTCTGAAGCTCACTGCTATTTGTTTTGCGGAATAACGATACAAAAGCATTAAGAAGACAACCGAATATTCCTGTATACAAAACGTTCTTCAGTGCATCAGAAAAGAAGCAGCTCGCCTAAACGTCGCTTTGATCGCGTGTTGCAGGCGATATAGACGTGCCACTGTATGAGCTTGCATCAAACAGCCTATCCACACTATATACTTGAACGTATATGGTGTGCGCTCACCTAATCATGCGTGCGTTTATGCTGCATCGTTCAAGTATGGCACTTCTTCTCTGCCCTTACTGCAAACGTTCGTCAACGCGAACCCCCTTTAGGTGGCTTCTGGTAGCCTTTCAAGATTTTGACAATTATTTTATGGTAATATGTAGTTGGTTCAGCGTTTTGATTTATTGTTGAATCGCTTCGGCCTGAGGCGCGGACGCCTGCAAGGAAGGGTGCGGAGGAGACAGTCACGTTAAAAAAGTTTCTTCAAAGCGAAAGGCATTCGCCAAACCACTTCTTTTCCAGGATCACGTTGTTCCGATAGCCCTATAGTGCCGCTTTTTTTTGTACAATTATTGCTAAACGCATATGAAAAAATAATGTTTCAATCAAAAAAGTGTTAGCGAAGTTCTTGCGTTCCTGTTAGCGTTTGTTTTTTAACCAAAAAGCGTTTTTCCTGTAAAATTGTCTCTGGGCGTCTTTGCGTTGACTGTCTCAGCTACGTTATTGTTTATTAATTACGTTGCTTGATTAATTTAACCGGAAGTCGCCGTGCGCAAAACCACCGCCATGACGCAAGGTCGTTTTGAAGGGTTCAAGCGCTTTGCCATGTATCCGTATCAAGGGCAAATTTTTAAGCGAGGAAATTTGCAAGTGGCTTGACTTGACCAGGCTACAATGTACCGCTCATTTCCAGTGGAACAAATCGATCCGCTTTGTCAGTTGCTTGTTTTGAGCTCTTCAGGCTGGTGTGTCCGTTTCATGGTGCGGAGCTGCAGCTCCTCGGTTCCATCACTGGCCTTTGCGCTCGATTAACTACTCTGCACGGATCTGGTTGTGGCGCCTTTTCAAATCCAAGTTTGTAATTCACTTTTTGGCAAAACGTTGCTTCAGGAAATAGCAGGGATGTTGTTTCACGTCGTATCTTCACCAGAAATATTTTCGGGAAAAACCATCACCCTCTTCCGCCATGACAATTCATAGCAAGCTTGAGCAATGTCTTCTAATGAAGGGCTTCTAACCACTTCTTCCCTTCCGAGTGTGATATCGCTTAGGTACGAACTCTTCGTTGCCGCCATCGCCGTGCTCTTACTGAAGTTACGGTGAAAACGAAACCGAAATACTCGTGGACGTGTAAATCGCTAGTTGGAGGTGTGTTGCTCGGTATAAGCTTACTGTTGGCCGCCTTTCAATCGAGAGGTCGAGACTTGGCCCTCGGCCACTGAATGACTGGTGCTAGCACTCCCAAGATCAAAACAGTAACATGGGCCTGCTGCGAATTGTCATTGGATAAATGGATGGCATTAATTAAGGCACAGGCTGCTTGTTCAGCCATGTTTTATGAGCTTTGCTAAGGGATAACTCTAAAGTTGTCCCCTTTATTGCGCCAGGTGCCGTATCGGCTGAAAACTATTGCTTGTGTTTTAAAATTACGTCCCCCATTTTTCTCGATGGCCGGTTAACTTACCTGCGAGCGGAATTTTTTACCAGAAAGCCGTAAGGTGCTGAACAGAAACGCTACAATCTTTTTTCTTCGTTCAGATAGATAAAGTTCGCGGTGCGATCCGAAGTTGCTCTTGATCGTTATGGCGTTCGTCCGCATACTATCGCAAAGCGAAGTTCGCTCTGATGGAGGGATAAAAGCAGTTTGCATCAAAATCTTGTTATTGCCGCCTGTCACAAAAATCAACCGCAGTGAATTGTAACAAAAGATTCGCATCGGCAATTGCATTCAATGGAGATACATACGCTTTGTCTTCGACTCGAGCCATTCCTGGCAAACCGATTACAGCTCGCGCATTCCTTACCACGCATTTGCATGTTTCGTTGCGTATAGTATTACTCCATTCCTGTTATTTCGCGTAATGCGCTGTTTGCACTGACCAAGGCCTTCCGTTTTCTGCGTCGTGAAGGAAAACACCCTTATCCCACCAGACGATTTTATTGTTTTTTTTTAACCTTCAGCAGCTGTTCGTTCCCCCTTTGTTTCAGCGTTCCACTCTTTCTTGTTGATTTTTTCTCGGAGGTTACGACCAATCAGTTTCTTGTGGTCAATGCGCCGCCAAATGTGTTCCGGGTTTTACATCTTCTTCTTCAACAGAGTTCAAGTATCCGTTTGTCTCCAGAAGCCTGAATCCTCTAAGATAAAGAAAACGACTAAAGGTTATTAAGCATCAGTGGAAAGATGAACCGCAGCCTCTCATTCGAAACTTTCTTCCGCATGCCAGTTTGCACCGGCAAGCTGGAAAGTGTTTTCATGCGAACGCGTGACACGCAGCGGTGACCACGCATCATTTAAATCCCCCTTAGATTGTGCGATGAGCCGCGTACGCGAAGGACTTGCTCTTCGAGATTGTTGTTGGTTTGTCTGCTGGCGTTTTGCAGGGAGCGATTAGTTAAATTAGCAGCTTGTGGTAGAAGTCTTCGACATTTTGCAGCAAATTTGTTTTCTTCACTCGTTTAATTGTCATTACTTTTGTCTTGTGCGCTGTTACCTTTACAAATGAACCTGTGCCACTTCACACGCGTATTGACTCTAAATACTCCAGGGGCCAGTGCATGGGGCCTACGAACGAGGCGTGCCCCGTATGTCCCTGGCGGGGTTTTGGCTTGCGGGTCACACTGCTGTCTCGCAGCTCATCTCAGCCTCAACGCGACCATCGCGGTGCCCGGTGCGAAGAATTATCTCTTTGCTGGTCGTTTCGGATGCGTTTTTTTTCAGTTGCTATTAACGGCTGCCAATAAATGAGCGCATGACTGTGTTCGGCTGATGGTGTTTCATCTTTTCAGGCAAAAGCTTCAGTTCTCGTGCCAGGTGTCTTAACCCTTTCGTGACTGAAGGGTTAACACTTGTAAGATCGCAAAGGGATGACAGATCAAATCTCCGGATTCTGGTAGAGTTTAGAGTCCACTTAATTCTCTAAATGCAATTGTTTGTGTTCTTAAGGTGTTGCGCTTACGACTTGTCATTTAACTGGAGCATTTCATACAATGGCAAGCGAAGGTAAAGGCGCGGACAGGTGCTTAGGAGCGGCCAAATCACTATCCTTTAAAGCGAATCAGCTTTCACGGGTATATGTTTCGCTTGGTGCGCTAGACGTTCAACCGAGAATGTGTATCTTGTCTTTCCATATCTCCGCGTGTCCGTTTTCTCAGTGGTAATCCGTCTGTCACATTGCAAACCAGTTAAGTACACGCATAAAAAGCACAGGAGCACAACGTTTGTGGCCACAAGACCACTTTACGAACAAACACATTCTAGTTCAATAAATCTTTTGTGTCGGTCTGTACCGGTGGTTATGAATCTCCGGTGATGAGCGAAAGAGTTGCAAGAAGATGGAATCTTTACGAAGGGTTCTTGTCAAGGGTGTCGTGCATGCATAAATGTGAGAGTTCCACGTATTTTTCACATTCATGAGAGTTCCACGTAAGTTAACAACAAAAGCAATCAACTTTTGTCCACCACGCAAGCGTCTCGTCTGCTCATGAATTTGGGGATCGGAAAATAGTGTGGTAACATCTTGGTGGAGCCTGGGGTCCGATCAGCACCACGCCACTGGATGGTATCAGGACTGTTTTTAAAATTATTTGACCAATTAAACAAAATTGGGCCCCGTACGTTAGGGGACCACGCGCCAGCGGCAACAGCGTTCAGTTTGAAGCCTTTTCTGTATTCATTAAGCAACTACAGTACTGAAAACGTGACATGATTTAATTCATTTTTACGTCAGACTCATGGTCCATATCACAAGGGTACTTGAATAACACAGAAATGGTTAGTCATGGCGCAGTACAGAGCAAGAGTTAATTGATCAGCACGGACAAGACGGAGACGCCAAACACTGAAATAACACACCAGCTATGAGTGCTCATCATATTCACTCATCAAATGGTAATCTAGCAGTGGGAAGAAAACAGAAGACATTTTAACATCAGGTTGTGAAGTAAATGGATAAAATCGTCGGATGGGGATGCTGACAGAAGCATGCAAATTATTTTGATCAAGGTTTCAAGTGTTTTTGCAAGTCATTTTTTACAAAAATCATGAGGCACCACGAAGCACACAAAAGGTTTAGATTGCTACGCACAAGTAATGCTGGAGGAAACAGACACCAAGACAACACACCAGTAACTACTGCAATTGGTCACCATCATACAAGAGCGTTTAAATGGACGAAAAATTAAGATTTGTAAAAAGCATCAGACCTTTGAAATGATGGAACGTGAAGATAGGATATTTTGTTAATTTTGGTTTTGTTAACAGGAAATGGTCATCATGTCATATCTACCAACAACGAAGAGGTTATGTTTTTCAACCAAAAGAGAGTTCGTCTATGTTTGGGCTACTCTACGATGAAATCGCGTTTGTTTTCTCTAATTTTTCTCAGTGTCTCACTGTAAATTCCTTGCGTATTGTGTAAAGACATGTTACAAATAAAATATTGATAAGCATGCCTTTTCTGTACAGTTTTACTTTTCTACTTTTTTCTACAGTGAATCAGTTCAGAAAGAACTAATCAAACGCAATTTTTAACGATGACACTGGATCGAACGAAATATGACATTAATATTCTACAACCAGGGCCGGATTGAATGAACGCGAGGCCCCGGGCAAAATCGTGACCGCGAGGCCCCTAAAATGCTTGGTGCAACTGCGTAGAGCAGGGGTGTCAAACTCGTTTCAGTTCCAGGGTCACTTCAGACATATTTAATCTGAAGCGGGCCGGACCAGTGAAATCATTGCATAACATCCTGTTAT
>JGI24159J19872_10003591_pt1 | contig 19407 bp, 8 predicted proteins | sample Ectturendosymbi4_FD_19872 | JGI IMG/M metagenome (IMG submission 19872) | reverse complement strand
CTCAGCATACGGAAAAAGAAGCACATGGTGTATATAATTCAACGAGATCGTAATATATGTGCGTTAGTATTGAAAAGACTGATTGTCCACCAGAAACAGTGCTGATCACCAACGATCATTCGACGTTAATACACGTTTCGAGTTGGTGCATTAATTTATTTTGCCCCGTTTTTTTGTCCGTGATAGATGGCTGCCAGTGACGTTTTGGTTTCAAAAACCGTCATCACTTCCTCTAAAGCAGTGGTTCTCAACCTGGGGTTCGCGGACCCCAGGGGTTCACGGGAAGATTTTCAGGGGTACTTGGATGACAGTTGATTTTTCATGAATTGTTATTTTTTAATATCCGATACCAGAAGAAAATGCGTGCCGATTGAAAACTCCGCGTAGATTTTGCCTGATCTTGCGTTGTTGTGATGCAACAATGTGAAATTTGCCAGGTAAACTGGGGGTTCGAGTTGATTGTTTTATGACTCGGCAGTACTTAAAGGGAAAACGTTTGAGAACCCCTGCTCTAAAGTATGCCTTTTTATCCAAAAATTTCATATTTCAAGTGATGCCTTCAGCGACTACGACTGCGTAACTTATCCTTTCAGAAATTTTTCTTGGGCCGCTGATGGAACCCAACTGGACTTAAATGCAGCATGTTGTACAACATACCTTTGCCAAATATGAACTTTTTGAAATACATCCGAAGGAAGTTCTCAAAAAATTATGAAGCACGTGTAGGGTGTACCTCAAGAAAGCTCCTAACACGATCATGAACGAGCTCAATTTTTAGTCACCACAAAGTGAACAAGCTCCATCGTCAAGCCAAAGCCAGATCTTGTTCCAAAAGAGCAGAGTCAATTTAAGGGAACAAGTTCTAGAAAAATCTATTTTGTTTAATCCGATCTTATGGAATATTTTATACATAACTGGAATTCTTTAATATTTGGCATTCTGGACAAAACGCTCAACTGCAATCGGTGCAGAGACTGCAGTTTGGGAGTTCTGATGAGGGGGTGAACTGGACAAGTCTCTTAAGCCATTGTTATTGATAGGACGACTTTCTCGTGGGTGCTGACATTTCGAAGGGCATAGCTATGGATCAAGTAGTCTCTTTTTAGAGCAAACTGAACTTCTTAGCCATGCAAGAATCAGTCTAACTATGGAAGCCTACAGGCAGGCAAGAAATATACGTGTTGGCCCCGACTTTTCGTTGGACTCACGAGAGAATGCGATTTGTGGTCCACTGATGATCGGGCAACTCAGTCACCCAAATCCTTGCCCGAGCTCGCTTCGAAAATTTTCAAAGCTATTATCTTCTTTCGTAGAGAATGTGGCATGCAACAGTAAAATGATTTGAGTGCTTTGGAATGATGTTGTTGTTCAATGCAATTTGCTGATAAGTTTATCCAAGTGCCTTGTCTTAATAGTGTTTCCTTGGCCAAAATTAAATTAATTTTGTTTTATGAAAATTTGTCTAACCACATTGCAACCTGACATTTATAACGAAAAAGTATCTGTAGATAAATTAGGAAATACGAACGGTCAGCGGAATCCAACATAGTGGCAAAAATCACCAGGTATTCAACATTCTGATATCAATTGTAATGCCTTCTAGGATATGAAATTAGGGTAATAATCTCGAAACAACCTTGTGTTTACAGAACTGCAAATGTACAACAAAAGTATGATATTTCCAAGTTATCAGAAAGGCGATGCAGTGCATTCAAAAGTCTTAGAATTTTAAAATCAGCATAATCAGCAACACATTTATGTTGAATTTGATTGCCATATGGAGTACAAAGAATCACTTGATTCAATTAAAAACAATGTTTTCATTGCTAACGAGACTTTGCAGATGATTTTTTTAAATACAAAAGTAAATCATTTTTACAGAAACATAAAGTTGTCATCAAAACGTCACACTGTTTTTTCAAAAATGGAAAAAATGAACTTAGCTGAAACACAAAAACCTCTGGGATTACTAAATGTCAGTAGCTTAGCAAGGGGGGTCCGGGGGGCTCCGGGTCCCGGGCGGCACCTTCTGGAGGGCGGCACTTTGTTGATTAAAATAAATTTTTGAAAGGAATTTAGAAGTTCTTACTCTTCTTTATTATTTTTTAATTAATTTTCAAAAGTTTTAGAAGTTCTAACTCTTTTCAGTTTTTGTGTTTAAAAGCCTAGATTGGTAGGCTAGCCTAAAAAAACACGACATGTGGATGTCGGTAGAGCTAACTGATGAAATGTTTAATCAAAAGTCTGAGTCAAATCCAATGCGCTGAATAGCCCCGGTGTTTGTCTTGAAATCAGGGCTTTTTTAACACACATACTTGGGGGCAATTGTGCTCCAGTCCCTACACTTTCGTTTCTAGACAAAGATATTACCGCTACCCCAAGTCTTTTGAAAAAAGGAAAGAGATGACATTCGACAGCAGACGAGCCAACATTAGTGTCCCGGTAGCTCTTGGTTTATATTAACTCTCCTAAGAAATTCTGATTAAAAAGACTTTACATGAAATCACGGTAAATAGTCAAGGCTAGCTTATTCCTTTTTCTCTTATCGTTGGTTCTTCAGTAACGCCCAAACACCTATTATAACATAACATGACACCTAGGGATTGGCGACGAATATTTCACTGGGGCGAAGATAGCTCAGAGGCGTAACTGTCGGGGGGCAGGGGTGTGCGCCACCACCCCCTGGCAGGCTACATGTAAAAAGTGGGCCCCCTGTTAACTTGTATATTGGTATTTAGAATTCTTTTGATTTTTAGTAGGTTTTGGTTTTTTGCGTTTTTCAAAAATTTCTCGGAGTGTTTCCTGGTGATTTCGGGTGTCAGTACAGATGAAATAAGTTAATCGCATAACCAATTTGTCAAGATTTTTGTATGTGTTTAAACCGGAATATGCGATTATCCGTATTAGACAAATATCCGCAAGTTTAACGCCTAGCGACACAGGGGGCCCAAACGTCACTCCCGTGGCTACGGGGAGGCTTTTGTGGGTTTAGCCCCCAAACAAAACTTCAACCCCCCAACTGAAATGTAAAAAACTAGAAATCAGTATAGTTTTCATCAATCCGTGTTCTGTTTTTCCTGTAATTTATAGACAGAGCAATACCAGCCGCTGTTACCTAGAATAACATCGCCTGATAATTTTTCGTACATTTGTGAGGTAACAAACGTGTTTGTGACTTGAGCGTAAAGCGGCACTATTCATTGCTTGGAGCAGTGATTCCCAACCGGGGTCCATGGACCCCCAGGGGTCCACAGAAAGATTTTAGGGGGTCCATGACCTTTTCTGTGAAGAAGATGAAAGCAAAATAGCGAATACCAAACTTTACACGGTGGTGGTCTATCCTGCAAAAGACATGTTGAGCGCAACTCTACAATCCAGCTACAGGGTAACGCAAGATCTGGCTCATATGAATGAACATGTTTATGCACAGAGGTATGCAAGTTGCCATTTCATCAACTTCGATGGTAGGCTTAATACTGTTTGTTCTTGAGAAGCTTATCCATACGAGAAGTTTCTCTCAGAACACATCTTGCAATCATCGTCCTATTCAAGGCGAATTTTGGGTGTAGTTTTGATGAAAAGCATTGTTGAGAAGCCGGACTCGAAAAACAAATATTTCAAACCTAACCCTGATTTCAACCATATGTTTGACCCTTATCACTAACCCCAACTCAACCTTTCAACCTTGACTCTCACACCGACTAAAACGTCGTGAGGTGACCATACCCTACAGCAGTGTTTTTCAACCTTTTTGCTGCAGCAAAACCTTCAGCAAACGTTTGCATTGCTCATGGAAACGTATACAATGATCCAAGTGTCTATATTGCTACAACCGCATAGAACTGTGGTTGTGAATTTCGTCCCAGGCAATTTCGGTCTCTTTCGGCGGAACCCCTGACAGCCACTCGCAGAACCCTGAGGTTCCGCGGAACCGCGCTTGAAAAACACTGCGCTACAGATTGGCGTGGTGGCGATAGCTCAGTGGAAAAGTGTCAGATTCTGAACTGGAAGGTTGGTGTTCGATCCACAGCTACTAAGTGAATCTTGGTCGCGAGCGTTCACCTCAGCCCAGGGGCGAATCCAGCCAGTAAGGTTAGGGGAGGAGATTTCAGCAATATTTGATAGTCAAGTCTCACAACGGCTTCGCTACTGTAAAAGTGGTGGATTGTACTTCACAACACCGCTGTGACAACACAATGGATCACAAAATGGTCCTACATCGCGAATGCTTTTTTCCTGATTGCAAAAATCATGGTCAATAAGGTTAGTTGGTTTTATGGGGGGCGTTAGCCCCAATCACCACCTTGGATCCGCCTCTGCCCCAGCCGCCTCGGCTAAAAGCAAATTTCAGCCAATTGCCGTCACCAAATCAAATTAAAAAAATTGACGCCTGAGGAGCAGGGTTGTGGAGCCGGAACTCAAATTTCAGGCTCTGATTCGGGATCCAGCTCCAGGCATCTACATTTGTTGGCTCCGGTTCCAAAGCTCTGCTAAAGAAGGCGAGTTATAGAGACGGTGTTGCTGAATTCCACGTTGAAAAAAGAAAAAGTTAGCTGGATTTCGTCAGGAAAATTTTTTTTCATGCACTCGAAAATACTATAAAATTTCATTAGACTTACGCCTGGGTCCAAGCTTCTTTTTTGTCACCAATTTGTTTCAAGTGTCACAAGATTTTGACAATTTGGTGGCGAACTTCACCATCGAGGAACGCTGTTGCTGAAAAGTTCAATGCCTGGTGAAAAAAATTTTCACATTTTCCCACCTAACGCCAATTATATGCAAATATCCCGCCCTTCGCAGCGATTATATGCAAATATCCCGCTCTTCGCAGCGATTCTTAAACATAATTCCACTCGTTAGACAGTTTGATTGCTATGCAACAATGTCAATTTCTTCCGTGATTAGATCCATGGAATATTAATCATGATTTGTGGCGCGCAAAGCAGATACTTCCTTTTTTGTGGTAGACCACTTGTACATAACAGTATTGACCATGGGTGGCGGAACCTTTTTCAAAGTGGGGGGGCACAAGCGCACGTTTAAAAGAAATTATAGCAAATTTTGTGGTTTGAATTGGCAACTGTGACGTCACAAACATTGATATCTGACGTCATTACATATACACCACATGAAGGTCTAAATTACACGATTTTAGACAAAATTTCACCACTATGAAAACTTATTGGTGAATCACCTGAAATTCAAATAGGCTGTTACCGGGGCGACCCAGGTCATCAGCGTCACTCGGGCTAATCATACGATTTGTTCTGACTGAACAAAACCGTTCGACATTTGCGTCACTGAAATTTCCATTTGCTTTCATTCTGGCTGGCATTATCGTTGCCCTGTGACGTTATGTTATGTAACAATAAATGAGAAATGTTTATGATAACTTCTCCATTGTTGAGTAACGTCCGTCACAGAGTAATGATACGCCAGTGAGTCATCCGCTTACTAGGCTCATTCATATTATCCCGAGTTCCTGGACAATTTATCGTTCGTTTGAAATTATTCTCGAAATGGGAACTGTCCGTTGGATTGAACTTAAAATTCAATGTTCTATAATACAAATCCATTGCTTCGAAAAAACATTCAGTCCGATATGAATTATGTTTCATAAAATGCTTAGCTGCATAGGAAAGCTCGGACTCTAATGAATGAGCCTGAGTAAAGCGCGAGCGAACGAAGTCGTGAGAACGCCTATTACGAACGATATTGTTTTATTCAGGTCACCTGCAACATGAACGTGAAAGGCCAGATATGGAACGAAAATATAGAACAGTGACAACGCCAAATGAAAAGGGACGGGGTAAAAACTTAGTGAAGTGGGACCATGAATGGTGGAAAAAACATACAAATCATGCAAGCTTGCGTTCTCCGATATAAATCGTAATCGAAAACTCGGGTGAAGCCCGAGCAACCTGTATGCCGGAGTAGCCACTGGGCTGTTAAAAACACCAAGAACACAGCTTAAAAAAAACAGGCAAAAATGACACAGCATTGATACCTGTCTTAAACACATTCAAAATCACAACTTTTCCTCATCTTGAACACAGAAGTATCATGACCGAATACTTATTCTACAACTGCATTAGATACCGGAATGCAAAGACAAGACAACACATACGTAGCAACTAGCAAGTTGTCGGTAAGGATGCCAATTGTGTTGCCAATGCAGAAATATGGCTATTTAGCGTTGGCAATGCAAAAACAAAAACACAATTGAAATTGATCAGTGAAATATTTCATTTTGCGTATAAGATTCAGTAAAAAATCACTAATTGGAATTGCGTTATAACGCTTGAAATTACCCAAATTTTTTAATGGTGTGGCACAAACGTTTCTTGCACACAAGCATATGGGCGTCGGAAGAGGGGCGGGCAGGAATTTGAAAATTTCAGCAAAAAATGCTGTTTTCTAAATTTTGAGTGGTAAAAACCAAGTTTCACCACTTTTTGCCCCCGTAGAAAAACTTTTGGAAAAATCCACTAGTGGCCCCCCTGGAAAAACTCCTTCCGGCGCTCATGTGCACACGCATGTAAACTTGACACTATTTTTGTGAAAAATTGTGTTGTATTACACCGTCTGGCAACAATGCATAGCAGGGTGACAGACTGTGCACGGTGTATTCTGCCAAACAATTACGAAATCCTGCCAAATTACAAATAATATGTAAGAAATAATATCGACAAAATACTGCCAAAATTCTGCAACGTTTTTTTCATTGAACCATTTACTTTATCACCGGACCCAATACTAATTGTGTTACTTAAACTTACGATATCTAGGTAAAAAAGTGGGGGCCTAGGACCCCCAGAAATAAAAGTGGGGGCCTAGGCCCATGCGCCCCCCCGGTTCCGCCACCTATGGTATTGACTGGTTTTATTAAAGGGGTCCACAGCTCCCAGCTAAATCGTCAAAAAGTCCATGACACTGAAAAGGTTGGGAACCACAGGCTTGGAGTGTTGAGCGTTATACTATCCTATGTGCATAGTTGTGTACGTCCAGAAGTCAGACTTCCACCTGATGAATGTATTTTGTGTAATGATTGCTATGAAAAAAAATCTATTATGGCTACCTCAGGCAGTCTTCTCGTATTTTGTACTGCATAGAAGCAAGATCTCTTTAGTGCTTACGACCAAAGTTACACATTTGCGCAGCCTGCTGTTTAGACAGCAAGGTGGAGTTAATAGTTTAATTATAAGAATATCACTGCTAAGCTTGTCCCAACCGTTTAGTGCAGATAGTGGATTATGGATGTTAACCATGGTGCGTCCACGTAGGCCCGCTTGGTCTAGATTTGTCAGCATTTATAGNCTACTTGAGGTACAAACGNTGTTAATCTAAACATGTGCCATGTACCAGGAGATACAAGTCTGAACATCAGAAAAGTTTATGCATGCTTATTTCGGCCANTTNGAAAGCACGATGCGCATGATTTTTAAGCAAAATTCACTTAAGCGCTAATGAAAGAAAACGTTCATCGCGGCGCATTGCTTTGATCGGCCTCAGGTTTGTTCCTTCGGTAACAGTGTTTTCATAACTGAACAANANGCTTGGTTCTGATTTCCTGCAAATTTTTGTTAACATTCGCATTTCATTACATCTCTAAATAATCGTCGTTAATAAAGTGACNATGATTCAGANCCAATTCGTTTTGTTAATCTCTATTCTCAAGACACGTCTTGATGAAGTTTATCCTAACGTATTTATTGCACTTCGGATTATGCTAAACGGACCCAATACTGTTGCCAGCGCTGAAAGGAGTTTCAGCCAGCTGAAGCTGATCAATACCTCCAACAGGCCACATATGACAAATAGCAGACTATCCTCATTGGCCATGTTGCCAATCGAAACTTCATGTGTGTGCTCTGTAGATTTGGCAGATGTCATGAAGGTTTTTTCATGCCAAAAGACTCGTTCCAAGTCGTTATGATACTAATATAATATGACTTATGATATTTTCATGGTTATTGTTATGTAATATTTTTCATGTGTGCTACTATACAGTGATTTCTTTTGTTTTGCTATATGACCACGGTCCGCCAGTTGAGTAGCCCTGCAATAGATAAATTACAGCGACAAATAAATCACAATGATGCTAATACAGCAACGCTTTAGAAATCGCCGATAGGGGACCCTGTAAGTATTTTGGGGAGGAAGAGTTGGGCTGCTACGGCATTGTTCATACCTATTTGTAATTGTTTGGTGTGCAGCTCCATATTTGTTTGGCATTGTTTGCTGAGTATTTGCTGAATGAATGTGGTTTTATCACTGATGCGGAATGATCACTGAACTGCTAAAAAAATTCCATTTTGGACTTACTACATTTGTTTTGTTGTTTACACAGACAGTGCCCAGAATCTACCCCCATACCCCATCATTAAGTCAAGCATTTGGGGCTTAGAAGAAAAGTGAAATTAATTTAGGAGTTTATTACTATGATTCAGGTGTAGTCAGGGGCTTAACGAGAGGAAAGAGGGGCACAATTACCCTGGTGCCGAGTCACTAAGGGGGCGCCGAAAAGTCCCAACAATGTTACAAGTACTTTCTTTAAAACAGTATATTTGCATACGAAAGACATCCGGTTCAAACGTGGAGACGCCAAATTTGCTTCTTGCCCCAGGCGCCATCTCGCCGCGTTACGCCCCTGGGTGTGGTGGATCTTACAACAAATCATAAGCCAACTTACCCAGTCACAAGCCATTGGTGGGTATCAATTTCAGATAGGATATGTTACATAAAAACGTGTAATTCTACTTTAAAATTATTTACCATATTGAAGCTCATTAAATCAACTGACAAAATATTTTATGTTTTTGTGGAATAACGTATATGAGTGTTTGGGAACTAATTATTGCATACCCAAACGGTGGCCATTGGGCCCCCTTCAGCTAAGTTTGCCCCACCTGGCTCAAACGTCTAGTTACGCCACTGCTCAGAGGTAGTGTCCGGCTCTCAACTGGAAGCTTGGGTGTTCGATCCACGGTCACTGAGTGAATTGCCGTAGCGCTCGTTGGGCAAGAGCGTTCACCTTAACTGCCTTTGTAAGAAGCATATTTACGGCGTTGGTCTGCCCCTAATTGCCGTTACCAAAATTATAAAACACATTTCTTGGCACATCTCATGTTATTTTTTAATGTTCACCGAAATATTTTCAATAAGTACCAATAGCTGTAGCCTAATCATTACGTGGGCTTTTGAGGATTAAATTTTGGCGATTGAAGTGAAGNACTCTGTAAAGGGAACGTTGTTAAGTTTCAGTATACTTGCTGTTTTTCTTCATGACGTAATGGTATGGGAAAATGACGTTCTTGAAACGGAATAGTGAAGTTGGTGTGTTTGCATGGGTATCTTGAGCTTAGATTGTCGGTTTTGAACCGCAAGTACAATGAATCAGAGCTAGCCGATAGGCAGTGTGAGTTTCGTAAAAGTCTCCTTTGTTCAACGATATGCTGAACATTTGCAGTCATAGAAAAATTCATTTCAACACGAAAAACTTAGAAAAAGATGTTGCTCTCATTTTGATGAATTTGAGACAATAACCTTAGTCTGAAAACCTAACGCAAGGGTAAACGATATTTTTAGATATGATTTTGGTGAGGGCTTTTGTTAAAAGGGGCGTTGAGCGCAACAGTTGCACAACTTGGCAGTGGCTCTACTGAATAGAGTTGTTCAACACAATTGCCGTCGAACGTAAGACGTTGTAATCACTGCTGAGTATTAAAACGGCTTATGTTCCATCAGGAATGGTTTGGTAGAACAGTCTTCGAAGTAGACGTTTGTTGGCAACCAGTCCCGTCGCCGCGGTGACTAAAGCTCCAAGCCTCTCCAAATTTAAATGTGAAACACCATATATCAGTAGATTTTTTGTCAAATTTTAGAATGTCAATCCCCTCTGCACAAACGTAAGTCCCCAGTTGAAGACCTTCTGGCAATGGTTATGTTGGTAACGAACGAACGCAAGGAATAACACTGTGTACGTGTAATTTGAGAAAGCCCAACAGAGACCAAGAGTGGAGGTCGCAATGAAGGCTGCAAGTCAAACGTTTCTCAACCAGAGTCAGTTTTAAGCCTATTTGACCTATTGTACTATCAAAATTGGTCCCCGCACCTATAGAGGGCCCCGCGCAAGTGCCGACAGAGTTAACGTTTGAAGCCTTGTATAAATTCTACGAGATTTAAACCACTACTGAAACGTTAAGTGAACAATGAAACATTCATTACATCAATGAGATTGTATTATCAGATTTATTATTATGTCCTGCTGTATGCAGCATATGTACTTTTTTAAATAATAGACGGGGACACCGCACAAATTATTAACATACATAAATGTTTACATCTGTGAAGCAGCTAAGCCGCCATTACATCCCTTAATTTTTTCATTTGATCCCCTGGAATGAGTACACTATTGAAAAACCATACGGTGGGCTTACCGGGAACCAAAAACCAAAAGGGAAGAAAATTGTCGGGTTTGTATATGCATATGTAAAGAAAGCAAAAAAATAGAAAAAGTAATGATGAGAAAGGTAGCGGCAAGCAGAAAAAGCAAGTCTCATAATCGACAATGAAAAACAAGACACATTTGTGTGTGAGTGTTTGATTGTGGTCTTCAAGACGCTTTGTTCAACCTTATATCTTTAAGTAAGCACGAAACATGATCTTCTTTCATTTTAAATCCTTGTAAGCAAATTTGAGGAGTGGAAAGGGCGGTACTTTTTATGGTCGGCCGCGGGCTGCACTTGGCCTTGCTGAGCCACTGCTAAATGTCATATACCTGAAAATTTTAAAATAATAAAATGAATGAGACGTATAAAAAAGTAACACATTTCATTAGATCACAAAGTTTTTATAGCTGCAACAATTTCACATACAGAGTAATTGCGTATTTGGGTGTCTAGCATATTGTTTTGATCACAATCGATGGTGTGGAAACTTTTGCAGCATTGAGATTTACAAGAAAATGGAGATATTTCCCAAAGGTCTCTACTTAAAACTCAAATTTATTTGATCAATTAACCTTGAAATGCGGTTTGCATTGAAAAGCAAGGTCTTGCAGTTGTTCATTCTATGCCATCCCAGGACAGCACTAATTCATAAGCCAGTGATGAGATTCTTATTACAGTTGCGGACCATTTTTAATGGGCCGAGACCACAATAGAGGAGCATAAATGTCTGTTGGTTGCATTGGCGCTGTACGTGCCCAACTTCTTCGACATTTGTTTGTGTTAACAAGGAACGTCTATTACCAAAAGAGCTACCTGTACTGCAAGTTTTTGCTCGATTTCAAGATTTTTTTGCATACGAAGAACATTTTAAAGAAAACATTAATCATTTTATAATGCGAGTCACTTTCGGTGTCTGAAGGCCATTTTCTGAAAACCTGAAAAAGACACCGCTTTTAGTCATTGGTGCCTTGCGTCCACAGATTTCCAACTGCTGCAAGCGATGAAAATAAATAATTGCTCGTGTAGGTACATCGACAACTGATCCGCAAGTAAATTTACTGGCTGGAATTTGTCCTTATTCAATTTACTCCCATGTTGCGGTAGGCCAGGCGTTAACCTCAGACTCTCTGCAGAGTTACAAGTTATACTGCTCGTGCAAGGCCTAACCTTGAACAACAGCAAACCGCGAACAACCTTTTGTTTTTCAAGAGATTACATGTAAGTGCTTACTACAAATAGTAAAAAACACTGCTAGCACCGCACCTCTGTGACAGTAGCTTACAGGCAATTGCACAAGCATATCTGCATTAAAAACGGAAAAAGGCGGTTAATGGCAGTTGGCCATGCACAACATTAACACTGACCATAACCATTTAACCGTGAGATAAAAAAAAACTTTCTTGTGCAGGGTAACTGAAGTTCACTAAGGTGATTAAAGTCAGTATATTGGTTAAAAGTACAACAAAATGCCATTAGGACCACAAAGCTTAACCGTAAGTGTCAAGGGCGTACGCAAATGGTGCGTGGGCGGGGTTAAACCCCCTCGAACTTCATAGTTTACAAAAACCTTGTTAACTTCGCAAAGGAGATTAATTGTTTTCGCATACTTTTGATTGTTAATTGTCGATTTAATGCAGATACCACGGAATGAATTTGCATGCAAATTTCAAGGAACATTGCAATTGGGCCAAAAAGTAATCATTAGGTTTTGGTGGGAATCTGGGTGATCGTCTGCATCCAGGAACCATCTCACCACTTTCTGCAAACTTTTTGTCCACTACGCATGTTTAAGACTGTGTTCTGCGATAGTTCACTTTATCCGAAACAATTGTCTTTATTTTGTCCGATATGGCTGATCAGCGCAAGCGCTGACCCCATTAGCTATATTACCAATTTCTGTAGCATGATAGAACTGTTGCACGAGCTCAAAAACAGCAGCTGTTAGCATTCGGGCATTTGATAACGTCTCTGCAGGGAAAAAAGGAAAACTCGAAAGTTTTCTTGCGTACTTTATGCGCATTCTCAATTCTTGTGCAGGTTAGCAAGATTTGATCTTGCAAACCAGAGTGTGCGTTAAACAGTCCAGCTCCACACTTTCTATGCTCCACTGCTCGTATTCGACAAGACGTTAGCGCAGCTTGATTTTGCAGTTGTTTTTTTTGCAATTATGAACTGCTGTGTCGTAGCGTTGAGTTTATTTTTGTCCGATATCGCAATTTGGGGCGTTGACGGTTTATATTCACTGCAATGACACATTAATTAAGGGAAGTGTGTGTAGAAGAATATGCATATTTTGTCAACAAATTTCGCAAAAACGTTGATTTGGAAACATGAATATGACGTCAAATTATGACGTCACAGACACCACACACCAAATACAAATGACCACCATATGCCTTTGAATGAAACCTCCCCAATGAAAATTTTCTGCGTACGCCACTGGTAAGTGTGCACGGTCACTTATTTGCTACGTAGAAATGGCAGTTCGAATAAATCACAAACTCAAAAGCATGCAATTAACCCTCTTCAGCTACTTTTGAGTTCACCTACAAGTCATCCAAAGATTTATTTTTGTTCTTAACCTACCGTTAGTGCAAAAACAGAATTAGAGAAATCTTGTATTGACACAGGGACATGCCATATGTCAGTGGAGATAGGTTAAATTTTTCTCTGAAAAAAACTTTCACAAAACTGACAAAAAATTCACTAGTCTGGGCCATAGTAATTTGTAATTTATTAGGGGAGAAATGTTTGCCTTGAAAAAGTTGAAAGCGGCGTTATTGCACCTTCACCACGGAAACACCATTGTTTCAAATGCTCATTTGCATTTTTTCCTTAAAAATACTATGACTCGCAAAGCCATTGTGATCATCCTCAGACAAATGTTTTGTTCAATTCTTTGTTAAGGCATTTTAAAAATACAGAAATTGGTAATATGGCTTACTTTTTAGCGTTCGAGGGACGCCTTGGATGCCATAACGATGGACTACTTGTCACGGATCCTCTTATCCAGACTGCAGGCCATGGCAAAGGAGCGTTCTCGTTCATGCGTAGCTTGTGAAAAATGGCCAATCTTTTTGAACCCGCTTCAAACTTTTTGTGAATTAATTATATAGGGTGATTTTAAACTGTGTTAATTCCCCGAAAGATTGCATAGTTCGACCAACAAAAATAGCCACTTTCTTGGCCTTCTAGCAACCACTTTTGTGTGATACCCAACGATCGTCGCAGAGAACCAAGGGATATTTGAACAATTGAGACGGTGAAGACTTTTTGGCGCCCCCCTATTTGACTGCCCCCCAAACGTCTGGCCTGGATCCGCCACTGGGGAAGTTTTAACCTCGTGTTTTTTCGCGCGACTGTTCCTTGCGTTCGATTCTTTCCAGTCTGAAAGAGTAACAAACACTCGAATCATAAATCTAGCAGTTGTAACNAATTGGGTGCATTTTGATAGACTAGACGAATTTTGTAAGGAACAGCAACTTTTGCCATTCATTAAGGNGTGTTGATGTGAGAGATTTTCGGAGCCGTGGCATGGTAAGCAAGTCTCAACGTGGTCCTCACTCCCTTGTGCTATTNTGGATCCTATAAAAATACGTAGGCTGTGTGTTTGGTCAAATATTTAACCGTGACATTTTCGGTTGGATTGCCGGTGGAAATTAAAAATCTTAAACCCGCCAGCCAAGCACGATTGCATAATTCCGTGTCATTGAACGCTTTTGCGTCGCAGGCAGAAACAAAGGCAATGATCGCGGGGCACTCTAGTAAAGATTTAGAGATTTTTATTGAGCACTCTTGGAGAGCGTCCATGATATCGTGATTTTCGGCTCTACGCAAATTCATCAACGCTTTTCTATTTTTTNTTTCGTAACACTGNAAGAGGAGGCACCGGGCCTCACAAGTGGATTAGCCCAGGGCCTTGCATCAGCTAAATCCGGCTCTACATTAAGGTAACCTTCAGATCACGGGATCAAGGTCATGAACATTTCACGTCTTTCGTGTTGTTGAACTAGCTTGCGTAATTTGCAAAATTGCAGTTGTTTCTCTTACCCTGTTTAACATACAGTTTTCAAAAGTACTGCACGTCGCTGTTCCTGGCAGTTCTGGTATCTTGATGCACTCACACTCCAGTGGGAATCTCTTAAATCTTAACTGTCTTAGTTCCAATACAAATGTTCATCGTTTATTGGTGTACGAACTTCTACCGTATATCCAAATGACGGCGCACTGGTTTCTCAGTATGCTGAAGAGATGCATAAAATTAGACCTACCATACGTCCCGGTTTGGCCGGGACTGTCCCGGTTTAAACGTCTGTCTGTCCCGGTTAGCAAAATGTCCCGGAATTTCACTTCAGTGAAATTTTCAAAATGAACTCCAGCTTGATGATGAATTGTTATGAAATAATTCCGCTCGATAGCCATTTGTACAATTGGGGGGTATTGTTGCGTCATTTTTCCATTGTCTTCAATGGAACCACAGCAACTGCTGCAGTTAGAAGCCATTTTGTATGCTTTGAGAAGGCAAGATAACTTTCAAAGTTTCCCTTTTAATCTAAGTGCAATACTTTATATGTGTTTTCAGACAATCTTCAAACAAATAAATAAGGTATGAAATTTGCCAAGCACAGGCCTTCGGCCGCTCGTCAGGTGATTTCATTCATGGTTTTGAATTTGTCCCGGTTTAAGCCTAAGAAATTATGGCAAGTCTACAAAATGAGTAACTCATCTGGAATTGGAACTGCTTGATCCACGTTCTGCCTGTCAATCAGCCTGAGAAAGACAATGTTGCTCTATCAGAATATTTCTACTCAGCCAGCGATCAAGATCAACTCCAGCGCCTTACGGTGGACAAGTTTCGTTATCTCGTCTCTGCGGTTTCCAGCAGGAATTCTTTGGACGTAGAGATTCAAGCCCGGATAGAGAAAGCGGCAAATGACAAATGTTTTCGGTCAGCTGCGTTCACCAATGTGAAACAATCACAACCTTTCAGTTCCTCTAAAAACTCGTGTTTATGATTCCCGCGTTCTCAGAGGTCTCCGGTATGGTTAGGAAATCTGGTGTACCTACCACCTTCTCGAACATACGTTGCACTTTCGTGTCCTGCGCTCTATGCTCAGTTGTAGGGGTCACATGGCACTGGCATGCAAAATCTTAGTAACTGAACAAAATGTAAAAGTGATTAAAGCATGCAAACGTTGTGGTAGCTAAAAACATTTTTGTCTCAACAATTCAATAAAGTGAAATGAACGGATTGCATAAATGTAAACATATGTCAGTTGAAGTTAGTTATGGCTAAGTCAATTTGGCTAAACCTTTTGATAAATATTGTGGTGGCAATTGGCGAAGCCTTGCGCTGAAGGTCCAAAAACAGCCACCATCCTCTCAAAAAACTTTTGTTACTGTCCAATTTATAGCATTGTGGGCAGCGTATGATGCTTCTGCCTGCTGTATTGAATTAATTCAAGGACAATATTTCAAATCTTCATTCAGCTCCCCGCTTTTTTCAAAAAAGTTGGTGATGTGTATCTACTCTTTTTTGCCAGTTCACTATCCGAGTTTTTCGTTTATGATCAATTTTATAGTTACGTAATTTCACTGCATTTTGAAAACCGTTCGTAGCCGTTTGTTCTCCATTTTAGGAGAAAGTTTGACGAATCTAGTTTTCATTCTTTTTGATGTAATACAGGTGGACAAAAGATAATATTAAAAACTTTGGTGGAAATCCAAATAACGTGACCATTATTGGAGAAAGTGCTGGTGGCATTTCCGTTGCTTTACACGTTGTTTCTCCGAGATCGCGAGGACTTTTTCATCGTGCTGTCAGTAACAGTGGTTTGGCGAATATGCCAAGTAAGTTCAAAGTTCCAGTTCAGTGTTATGGATGTGCTTGGCGGCCTCCACAAAGCTTCGAACTATTGGGAGACATTTNAGTGAGGTATATTCGTAGATCACCTCGCTTGTGAATCAACAAACGGTTTCTTTACTTTGAGAGCATCTAAGGTCACTTAAGGTCAAAGTAGCTCAATGATCGTTAACTGAAGTTAACGCAATGATCTATTAGTGGTAGTGATTGAGCGTTTTCGTCCTCTTTGTGTTGTTTTGCCCCCTGTCGCCCCNTTTGTTTTGTTTGCCGTTTCAGACAAAATTTCAGACAAAACATTGAGAANTGAGGCTCAACTAGCACAGACAAATGGTAAAGCATTTTGTGAACGTCCACTAGCACTGCATCGTCAGCAGCCTGAAGAGTATAAGCCAAGTTTGTCAGCCTGAAAAGTACAAGCAAAATTTTGTCACTGATTTCGATCTAATGCTTGGGTCATAAAGCGTGGTACTGTTTGGTTTAATCCTTTTAAGTCACTTAAAAACGATAAATGCCAAAGTTGTCAGTTTCCTTAACTTATACAAGGTCGCCCAAAAACTGGGTCTGGCCCAAAAGTAGATATAGAGTTATTAACTATGGTTCGGGAGAAGAGGAAGCATTGAATGGCCACCACGCTCACTTGACCTGACACCGATGTATTTCTTTTTTTGGGGCGTTGTAAAGAACAAGGTTTGTGAGAAGAGTCCGAAAACAATAAATGAATTAAAATATTACGTTCATGGCGCATATGTATACCTACATTTGGGACACCCTGCATACTAAACGCAGAAATAAAAAAGCGCTACAATTTTGACGTGTGGTGAACAGCGTAAAAATATGAAAAACTAGCTTTGATATTCAAGTGCGAGGTCTCCAAAAGCGGGAGGTCCCGAGAAAATGCCCTGTTTGCCCAAAGGTAAATCCGGCCCTGACGTTTTTCCAGGGTCTAAGTAAACCATAAACATACTTTTATGCATGTTGTGAGATCAAACACTAATATTAAACCCATCAAATATTTTGCAGCCTTGTCTTGCTGGTTGTTGTAAGTTGGAGTGTGTGCTTGTCTACTAGCTTTCGCCTTTCTTAGAAAAATTTTATTTGCGGTTTCTTGAATTTTTTATAGACACGTGATTATTACAATTAAAATTATCTCTATTTTAATGTAACAAGTAAACACTAGCAAATTATGCAGAAATCTGAAACGTGTTTAGTTTGTGTTCCACATTTGTGTTTGTATGACTGTTAGTTTTTGACACAGGCGTTCATGTGTGCGCCAAACAGTTACTGGCAAGGTTTAAATCTTCACTAAACTGTGGTTGCTCCATCGTATGCAAACCTCTTTGCATCCACTTTTGCAAATATGCAACATAAACTCTGGTGGTGCAACAAAAAGTTGCAAAAAAAGAAATATAATTTTTAACAGTTTTCAAGCTGGTACTTTATATCCCAGTGTTGCGGATATGCAATATTCTGGGCTGGTGACCTAGCCTAAATCGAAATGCCTTCAGCCCTTTACAACTTCAGCATTGAATTTTAAAATTGTTCCCTCGAGTATGATAGCTATTCTGACAAACGGAAGGCATCCGGACGAACCCAGTCCCGCTTACAAATTATATCCACACTCTGTTTTGAGTCATAGTGGCATGTTCCCGTCTGAGCGGGTTTGTTGTGTTGCTCAATACTGGACGTCAGATTGTTTTCCAGTTCCAGTAAAAGCAATTATTTGGGAATGACTTATTTTCAGTTTTTTGCTAGCCGCAGCTTGTGTTTCGATTTATTTATCTTGGTCTTGAGTTTGCTTGTTTTCTCTGCTCTTGATTTAGTTTTTCCACGTTTCAACCGCAAGAATTGCTTGCAGATTTTCAAGACTGAGGATGCGTTATACAGTTATGTGAAATCAATTTCCTAATGAAATATTGCTGATGGATTCATTTTAGTCACCTTTGTGTGGACTAGTCGCTTGAATCAAATATAAAACAGATTTTTCAACATTACTTTTCAATCATNTACACGTGCAACTCTTTGACCGATAATAAGATAAAATAACTAGGTTACCNCTTAAAATTGCTCTCATTTTTGCGTTTGCAAGCAATTTTNNACTTCTTNAAGACAAAGATTTATTTTTGAACTTTTCGAAAGCACAGAGCTTTTTGGTTCTGCAGACTGCCAAAGCGTTTTTAATATAAAAATTAACAAGTGTTTTCTCATAATTTTGCTCTATCCTGACGTATTGTCCTCCAGTGCTTATACAATTGGATCAATCGGCCCTTCGCAAGTTGCTGTTGGATGAACTCAAGATCGAAGAAACTGAACCAGAAGCCATCATGAAAGAACTAAAAAGAACTTCAGCAAAAACTATTGTCAAGGCTTTAAAAAATACTGTAAGTGTTTGCTCGTTGTTTTCCTCCATAGATGCTAAGAATGTTATTTTGCCATGATTTAAAAAAACTCAATTAGGTCTGAGCTAATATTCAATGAAAGATCTCCAATGTTATCGATTGGCCACAGATGATAACAGTCGACTATTTACTGCTAAATCTAAATGAAAAATGTGTTTCTGTTGAAATGTATGAAATTACAATTAGAAAATTTGTTTGCTATTAGACATAAACGGTTTGTTTCATCAGCCTCCTGGCACTTACTTCCAAATTTCTATTGACGGAACTTTCCTTCCTGATACACCAGAAAACCTACTGAAGTTGAAAAACTTTGCTCCTGTTCCCTATTTATCGGGAGTGAACAGCACAGAAGGAAGTGGGATGTTGTCTGGAGAATATCCTCCATCATTTTTTGAAGGGTTTGACCAAGAAACAGCAATGGAAGTTGCTGGAGCATTGGCCAGTTCATGTTTCCCAGTAAGTGTGTAAGGTAAACTACGTTTATTCCAACAAATTTTGTAGGACATTTTATACAAAAATGAAGGTTGATTTTTTCATTATACAAAAATTATGTTTTGCAAAAACGCAATGAAATTTAGTTGTTCCTTGAGAAATACTAAACAAACCGAGTTTGGATGTCTCGTATCCGGTTTCATGTAGAATCATCAACAGTGCAACATGCGTTTTCAGGAAGCTCGCGATTACATTTAATTCAAGT